>Ga0302314_10003070_pt1 | contig 30905 bp, 27 predicted proteins | sample III_Palsa_N2_3_FD_200533 | JGI IMG/M metagenome (GOLD analysis project Ga0302314, IMG submission 200533) | Peat permafrost microbial communities from Stordalen Mire near Abisko, Sweden - III_Palsa_N2_3 | ecosystem: Environmental > Terrestrial > Soil > Palsa > Peat permafrost | place: Sweden... | reverse complement strand
GGCGTGACCGAGGCGCCTTACGCCACGCCGACTTCGTCGGGGCGTTATGGCATCCAGCTCACGGGCACGTCGGCCTTCGTCGGTTCGATCACCAACGCCGGCGCCATCGTCGTGCGAGGCGACCAATCGTACGGCATTTCGCTGGATGGGCCGCTTCAGGGCACGCTGACCAATTCCGGCACCATCACCCTTACCGGCGATAATTCGGTGGGCCTGCAGGAAACGGGGGGCGTTACCGGAAACGTCCTGATCAGCGGTGCGATCAGCGCCACGGGCTCAGGCACGACCAAGGCGGTGAACCTCACCGGAACCGTCGGCGGTGCTGTGGACATTTACTCCGCCATAACGTCCACCGGCTACGGCCTGACCACGCGAACGCTGGCGTCCGCGACCCTGGCCACCATTCAGGCCATCCCCACCGAAGTCGAGCAGTCCGGCGGCGGCGTCGTCATCGGCGCCAGCGTGGGTAAGGGCGTCTTCCTCGGCGCGCCGCCCGCCAACACCAACACGTCGGACGTCACCTCCGACGCGGACGGCGACGGCGTCATCGACAGCGTCGAGGCCACAGGCTCGGTCACCAACTTCGGCTCCGCCACCGCCCTGACGATCGGCTCGGCCACTCAGAACATCTCCCTCGGCGCCTTCGCCGCGGTCGGGAGCACTGCGGCCACCAACCCGAACAACGGCTATGGCCTGATCATCGAAGGCGCCGTGGCCGGCGACGGCATCTATGACGGCGTCACCTCCAATGCGCTCCAGATCGGCGGGGTCCAGAATGTCGTCACGACCAACGGGATGACGACGACGACCGCGGGCGGGACCACGACCCTGGCGGGCGGTCTCCGGAACACGGGCTCGATCACCTCTGAATCCTATGCGGCCAGTTCCACCGCCATCCGCATCGGCGCCGGGGCTACGGTCCCCACCATCGACAACGCAGGCACGATCTCCGCCGACATCTTGGCCCCCAACACCACGACCTCCACCATCCCGGCCTATGGCAACACGACATCCCCCGTGGTCGCGACCGCCATCCAGATCAACGACAAGACCGCAAGTGTGGACAGCCTGATCAACAGCGGCGTCATCTCCGCCAGCGTCACCGGCGACAAGAATGATGTGGTCAGCACCGTCGCCGTTTCCGACGCAGGCGGCAAAATCTCCACGGTGACCAACACCGGCTCCATCAGCGCCGTATTCGTCGCCGACGCCACCGGCGCGGTCGTCACCGGTACGCCGATCACCCTGGCGAACGGCGCCAAGAGCCTGAACGGCAATGTGGCGCTGGACCTCAGCGCCAACAGCACCGGCACGACGCTCACCCAGGCGCAGGCGCCCGACATCGTGGTGACCACCGTCACTACCAACAGCGTTCCGGTGGTGACCACCACCACGGGCGCCACGGCGGTCGGCGTCTTGTCCACCACCGCCGTCACCAGCACGACCGTCACCAATGGCAATACGACGACCACCACCACGACCACCGCCGCCCCGATCATCTTCGGCGACGTCTATCTTGGCAGCGGGACCAATAATGTGAACCTCATGGCCGGCACGGAAACGGGCGCCTTGAGCCTTGGGTCGGGGAACAACTCCACCTTCACTATCGACAACGGGGCGACCTATTCCGGCGCCCTGACCTATACCGGGCAGGGCCTGGTCTTGGACGTCAAGAACGGCGTGCTCGATAACCGTAGCGCCAGCACCTACGCCACGAGCAGCCTGACGGTGGGCGCCAGCGGTTCGCTCTACTTCGCCGTCGATCCGGCGGCGAATGGCGGCATCGGCGCGGCGTCGACCTTCAACGTCTCAGGTGCGGCGAGCTTCGCCGCTGGCTCCAAGCTCGGCCTGACCTTCATCTCTAACGCCACCCAGGCCGAGAGCTTCACCGTAGTCACGGCGGCAGGCGGCCTCTCCGTCGGCGAGACCACCACCGCCCTGACCGGCGCCGTGCCCTACATGTTCAACGCCAGCTTCACGCCCAACACCACGGCGGGCACGATCACGCTGAACATATCGCCCAAGACTGCGGCGCAGCTGGGCCTGAGCTCCAACGTCTCCGCCGGCCTCGCGCCGGTCTATCAGGCCCTGACGCAGGACACCGCCGTGCAGGCCGTGTTCCTGAACCAGTACACCAAGGCCGGCTTCGTCGCCGCCTACAACCAGATCCTGCCGGACTATGCGGGCGGGGCCTTCCAGGCCGCGAATGCGGCGTCGCTGGCCATCTCCCGTGCTACGGCGGACGCCAACAACATCGAGAACCCGGCGGGCTCTCGCGGCGCCTGGGCGCAGGAAATCACCATCGGGGTTAACCAGGGCGCAGGCAAGACGGACGGCTTCCAAGGCGGCGGCTTCGGCTTCGTTGGCGGCGTGGAGACCGGCGGCTCGGGCCTCGGCGCGTTCGGCCTGACGGCGGCCTTCGTCAACACCAGCACCGGCGACCAGCATCTGCCGGGCGACAACCAGACCGCCCTCTCGGAACTGGAGTTCGGCACCTACTGGCAGGGCGACTTCAACGGCATCGTCGCCGACGCGCGGGTCGGCGCGGGCTATACCTGGATGGCCGGCCGCCGCGAATTCGTGCAGACCGATGCGACCACCGGCGACATCACTCTCGACCGCAAGGTGAAGTCGGACTGGAACGGCTACACCCTCTCGGGCCACTTCGGCCTGGCCTACGACTGGAAGCTGTCGGATCACCTTCTCGGCGGCGGCTGGTTCGTGCAGCCCCAGATTCATGCCGACTATTTCCGCATGAACGAGAGCGCCTACAACGAGAACGAGGCCTCCGGCGGTCCCGCCCTCGCCCTCGCCATCTCCAGCCGCACGGGGCAGGAGGAGAGTGGCACGGCCAGCATCGTCTTCGGTCGTAAGCTCGGCACCGGCATCGTCTGGCGACCCCAGCTTGAGCTGGGCGTGCGCGACGTCTTCGGCGGCGACGCTGGCGACACCACCGCCCGGTTCCTGTCCAGCAGCTCGGCCGCCACCTTCACCCTCAACCCCGCCGACATCCAGGGCACGGCGGGCATCGCCCGCTTCAAGCTGAAGGCGTCCAGCGAATATTACGAGTTCGGGGTGGAGGCCGGCGGCGAGATCCTGTCCAGCCGCTATGAGGAGGGCGACGTGAAGGCCTCCATCCGGGTGCTGTTCTAAGCCCATCGTCCTTCGGGGACGCCCCGCACGCTTGCGGCGGCGCGTCGTTCCCGCCAGACTGGCGACAGTAGAGGCGGGGACCTGAGGCATGGTGATCATCGACGAGGTCCGCGGCCTCAACAAGGCGCAGCGGTCCGCCTTCATCGCCAGCCTCCTGGGCTGGACCTTGGACGCCTTCGACTTCTTCCTCCTGACCTTTGTGGTGAAGGAGGTGGCGCACGACTTCCACGTGGAAGGCTCCGCCGTCCTCCTCAGCCTGACGCTCACCCTGGCGGCGCGGCCGTTCGGGGCCCTGTTCTTCGGCTGGCTGGCGGACAAGTTCGGGCGCAAGCCCGTGCTGCAGATCGACGTGGCGCTCTACGCCATATTCGCCCTGCTCTCCGCCTTCTCGCCCAACCTGATCGTGCTCCTGGTGCTGCGGACCCTGTTCGGCTTCGCCATGGGCGGGGAGTGGGGCATCGGCGCATCGCTCGTCATGGAGAGCATCCCGGCCAAGAGCCGCGGCGTGATCTCGGGCCTCCTGCAGGAAGGCTATGCGCTGGGCCAGTTGATCGGCGCGCTGGTCTTCTGGTTCATCTATCCGCACTTCGCCCAATGGTTTCCCTTCATGGCCAGCTGGCGCGTGCTGTTCCTGCTGGGCGTCCTGCCTGCCGTGCTGGTGCTCTACATGCGCCGACACGTGGAGGAGTCGCCCGCCTGGCTGGAGAGCCGCGGCAAGGCCAAGGTCAAGGTCAACGCCCTGGCCGCCATCGCACAGCACTGGAAGCGGGCGGCCTATGTCGTCGTTTTGATGACCGCCTTTAACTTCTTCAGCCACGGCACCCAGGACAACTACACCACCTTCCTGCGGGTGCAGCACGGCTTCACCCCGCAGATGTCGGGCATGCTGACGGCGGTGATGAACATCGGCGCCATCATCGGTGGGGCGAGCTTCGGCGCGTGGTCCGAGAAGATCGGTCGCCGCCACGCCATCGTCATCGCCGCCCTGATCGCCCTACCCATCATCCCGCTCTGGGCCTTCGCGGCGACGCCGCTGCTGCTCGGCCTCGGCGGCTTCCTGATGCAGATCTCGGTGCAGGGCGCGTGGGGCGTTATTCCCGTCCACCTGAACGAGCTCTCGCCGCCCGAGGCGCGCGGCACCTTCCCCGGCGCGGCCTACCAGTTCGGCAACCTGTTCGCCTCGGTCAACGCCGTGATGCAGGGCCGAATCGCCGAGACCCACAAGGACGTGGCCGGCAAGGAGAACTACGGCCTTGCGCTGGCCGCCGTGGCCGGAGTGGTGGCCATCGTCATCGCGGTCTGGACCTGGTTCGGCCCCGAAGCCAAGGATGCCGTGTTCGGGACGAAGGAGCCCGAAAGCGTCTAGGCACGGATGCTCAGGCCAGCAGATCCTGGTATTGCTTGTGCCGCTGGATGAAGGCGGCGGCGTAGGGGCAGGAGGGGACCACCTTCAGCTTCCTCTCGCGGACGATATCGAGCACCCCCGTCATCAGCCGTCCCGCCGTGCCCTTGCCCCTGAGCGCCATGGGGGACTCTACATGGGGGATGACAATCACGTCGCCGGACAGGCTGTAGTCGGCGAAGGCGATCTGCCCCTCCTCCTCCAGTTCGAAGCGGTGGCGGGCGGTGTTGTCGAGGATGTTTATCATGCAGAATTCAACGATCAGGTTGTTGAGACTGTTCCTTACCTGTCATCCCGGCGTTCCGCTGCGCTTTCCGGGATGACAGGGTTTGATGTGGCGCTCACCGCCGCAGCATCACCTCGACGCCAGCGGCTTCCGCCCCTTCCAGCGCCAGCGGCTTCTCGATCCGCACCCGGGCGGAAAGGGTGCGCGGATCGTTCAGGCAGGCGCGGGCGAGGTCTTCCGCGAAGGTCTCCACCAGATCCACATGCCCGCCGGTGGCCAGGGCTCGCGCGCTGGCGGCCAGGGTCTCGTAGTTCACCGTGTCGTGGATCGAGCGGATCGGCGAGGGGCTGAGCTCCAGCTCGATGTCGATGGTCAGGGGCTGGGTGCGGCCCTTCTCGTGCGGATAGACCCCGATCTCGGCGTCTACGTGCAGGCCGCGCACGAAGATCTTCAGCGGCTGGGCGGTGCTCATGCAGGGGCGTCCGAGGCGATGATGTCCGGCGTCCGCCAGCCGAGGTGCTGGGCGTTGTCCACCGCGATCATCTGGCCGGTCACAGCGCGCGCGCCCGCCAGATAGAGCACCGCGCCCGTAATGTCGGAAAGCTCGGTCCTGCGCTGCAGGGGCGTGCCCGCCACTTCGGCGTCGAAGATCGCCTGACTCTGGTGGATCGAGGGCAGGGTGGGGCCGGGACCGACGCCATTGACCCTGATGCGGGGCGCCAGCGCCTGCGCCATTGTCTGCGTCGCCGTGTAGAGGGCGGACTTGGCGAGGGTGTAGCTGAAGAACTGCGGATTGGGCCGCAGCACACGCTGGTCGAGGATGTTGACGATGGAGGGGTCGCCGTCTTCGGGCAGGAGCAGTGCGGCCTTGGCGAACGCCTGGCACAGCAGGATCGGCCCGAACAGGTTCGGCCCTATGTGCTCGGCCCAGCTGTCGGGCGTCATGGTCTGCAGCGTGTCGTCGCCGAAGTGGGAGGCGTTGTTGACCAGGAGCGTCAGGGCGCCCACGGCCTCCGCGGCCCGGACCGCCAGCTTCCGCGTCTCGTCGATGTCGGAAAGGTCGGCGTGGAGCGGGGCGGCGCGGCCGCCGTGCGCCTCGATCTCGGCGGCGAGCGCCCTGGCGGCCTCCTCGTCGCCGCGATGGTGGATGGCGACGGCGTAGCCTGCCTCGCCCAGCGCCAGGCAGAGGGCCCGGCCCACCCGCTTCGCGCCGCCGGTGACCAGGGCGCCGCCGCGATCAGGCCGGCTCACGGGCGGCTCAGTCGACGCGGTGGAACTCGAAGAAGTTCAGCGCCGCGATGGCGATCACGAAGATGAAGATGGGCAGAAGGGCCGCCATGGTCGGGTCTCCAAACAGGTCTGCAGGCTTTAACCGGGTGCGCCGCCCGCCACAAGCGGATAGACCCGGCGCATGAGATGGCGTCACGCGATCGAGCCGGTCCTGCGGCCCCTGTTCCACCTCTACGGGCGGATAACCCGCAGCGCGACGCTCGGCGTACGCGGCCTGGTGCTGGACGGTGAGGGGCGGGTGCTTCTTTTGGAGCATACCTACATCAAGGGCTGGTACATGCCCGGCGGCGGGGTCGAGCGCGGCGAGAGCGCCGAGACGGCCCTCGTGCGCGAGATGCTGGAGGAGGCGGGGGTGGAGGTGATCGGCCGCCCGGTTCTCGCCTCCATTCACAACAACCACCGCATCTTCCCCGGCGATCATGTGCTGGTCTATCGGGTGGACCGCTGGCGTCAGGTGGAGGCGACCCAGCACGGCGAGATCGCACAGGTCGGCTTCTTCGCCGCCGATGCGCTGCCGGAAGGGACGACCCCGGCCACGCGCGCGCGGATCCGCGAGGCCCTGGCGGGAGTGGATGTCGATCTGATGTGGTGAACCCGCGACAGGAAGGGGGAGAACAAAACGTCATCAACGCCTATATTCCCCCCATGGACGACTCGACCGTCATCACTGAAGCCCCGCGCCTGATCGGCATGGCCCTGATCCAGGACGAGGCCCGCCGCCTGCCCGACACCCCCGGCGTCTATCGCATGATCGGCGACGACGCCGAGGTGCTCTATGTGGGCAAGGCCCGGTCCCTGAAGAAGCGTGTCACCCACTACGCCCAGGGCCGCTTCCACACCCAGCGCATCGCACACATGGTGCATCTGACCCGATCGATGGAGTTCACCACCACCCGCACCGAGACCGAGGCCCTGCTCCTCGAGTCCAACCTGATCAAGCGGCTGAAGCCCAAGTTCAACGTGGTTTTGCGGGACGACAAGAGCTTCGCCGAGATCCTGCTCCGCCGCGATCATTCCGCGCCGCAGATCCGCAAGCACCGCGGCGCCCACACCATCACCGGCGACTACTTCGGCCCGTTCGCCTCCACCTGGGCGGTGAACCGCACGGTGAACATCCTGCAGAAGGCGTTCCTGTTGCGCACCTGTTCGGACAGCGTGTTCGAGACCCGCACCCGCCCGTGCATGTTGCACCAGATCAAGCGCTGCTCGGCGCCCTGCGTCGACCTGATCTCGCCGCCCGACTACATGACGCTCGTGGAGGAGGCGCACGAGTTCCTCACCGGCAAGAGCCGCGCGGTGATGGGCCGCCTCTCCGCCGAGATGACCCAGGCGTCGGAGGGTCTGGAGTTCGAGCGCGCCGCCCGCGTGCGGGACCGGATCAGGGCCCTCTCCTCCATCTCCATGGAGCAGTCGATCAATCCCGAGACGGTGGTGGAGGCCGACGTGTTCGCCCTCCATGCCGAAGGCGGGCAGGCGTGCGTGCAGGTGTTCTTCTTCCGGGCGGGCCAGAACTGGGGCAACCGCGCCTACTTTCCCCGTGTGAACAGCATGATCGACGAGGCCGACGACGCGGCCAGCGGGTTCGGCGAGGACGGCGCCATCCTCGACGCCTTCCTCGGGCAGTTCTACGAGGACAAGCCGATCCCCCGCGCCATCTTCCTCTCCCACGACGTGCCCAACCGCACCCTCCTGGCCGAAGCCTTCACCGAGCAGGTGGGCAAGAAGGTGGAGATCACCGTGCCGCAGCGGGGTGAAAAGCGGGAGCTCGTTTTCCACGCCCTCACCAACGCCCGCGAGGCTTTGGGACGGAAGATGGCGGAAAGCTCGGCGCAGTCCAAGCTCCTGGCCGGGGTGTGCGAGACCTTTGGCCTCGAAGGTCAGCCGGAACGGATCGAGGTCTACGACAACTCCCACATCATGGGCACGAACGCTGTCGGCGGGATGATCGTCGCCGGGCCGGACGGCTTCCAGAAGAACCAGTACCGAAAGTTCAACATCAAGAGCACCGACCTCGTCCCCGGCGACGATTACGGCATGATGAAGGAGGTGTTGCAGCGCCGCTTCTCCCGCCTGCAGAAGGACGAGGAGGCCGGCGAGACGCCGCCCCGCCCCGACCTTGTGCTGGTGGACGGCGGCCAGGGGCAGCTGGACGTGGCGGTGGAGGTGCTGGCTGATCTGGGCCTCGACGACATCGTGGTGGTGGGCGTCGCCAAGGGGCCGGACCGGGACGCGGGGCTGGAGCGCTTCTTCATGCCCGGAAAGCCGCAGTTCATGCTCGAGCCCAAATCGCCGGTGCTCTACTACCTCCAGCGCCTGCGCGACGAAGCCCACCGCTTCGCCATCGGCACCCACCGGGTGCGCCGCACGCTGGAGATGAAGAAGAATCCGCTGGACGACATCGAGGGGATCGGCGCGGCGAGGAAGAAAGCGCTCCTCCACGCCTTCGGCTCGGCGCGGGGGGTGAGCCGCGCGGCGGTGGCCGACCTCGTGAAGGTGGAGGGCGTGTCCCAGCCGCTGGCCGAGCGGATATACGGATACTTCCACCGGAGTTGAGCGCACGGCATGGGGCGAGCGGGATGGACACTTTCGAGACGGCCCGCCTCACCGCCGAAAGGCTCGGCGACCACCACCTCGCGGACCTGATCGCCCTACACCTCGACGCAGACGTATCGCGCTATCTTGGCGGCGTGCGCTCGCCGGAGATTACGCAGGCCTATCTGGCGACCAACATGGGCCACTGGGAGCAGCACGGGTTCGGCCTGTGGGTGTTGCGCACGCGGGACGGCGCGTTCGCGGGCCGCGCGGGCCTCCGCCACGTATTTGTAGATGACGTCGACGCGGTCGAGGTGGCCTACACCTTCCGGCGCGCGGCGTGGGGACGGGGCTTCGCCACCGAGATCACCGAGACGCTGATTCGGATCGGGTTTGACACCTTGGGCTTGTCGTCCCTGATCGGCGTGGTGGTGATCGGCAACACGCCGTCCTGCCGCGTGCTCGAGAAGGCCGGCTTCACTGAGAAGGGCGAGGTCTACTTCCATGACCAACGCTGCGTGCTCTATCGACGCCTCGCCGCCCAGGCGCCTGAAGTCTCCAGCGTACGAGCATGAAGGCCGATTCACCGGCGCCGGTGCGGTTCAATCTCGCAACCAATGCTATAGTCGTTACGAGCGCAGGGGAGCCCCATGGACGTACGCAAACCGAAGCCCATCCACTCCATCCGCGAGTTCCTGACCGAGATCGGCACCATCACCCTCGGCATCCTGATTGCGCTGAGCCTTGAGGCGGCGCTCGAGGCCCATCGCAGCCACGAGCTGGTGGAGCACGCCAAGGCCGACCTGCGCTATGAACTCCAGGGCAATCGCGACGCGCTCGCCAGAACGGTCGCCCAGGAGAAGGCGGCCAAGGCGCCATTGGAACTGCTGGCGCAATATGGGCGCCAGCGGCTCCAGGGCGGAACGGTGGCGGAGCCGATGGACATCAGTTTCTACGTCGACTTCAGGCCGATGAACATGGCGGCGTGGGACAGCACGGTGGCGACCCAGGCCTTGGCCCACATGCCCTACGCGGAGGCGCAAGCGCTGTCCCGCGCCTATTCGGGCAGCAGAATCTTCAACGACTTTGAAGCCGACGCCATCCGCCATTGGTACGAGATGTCGGCCCTGCCTGATTTCGCCACCGCCAACGACGCAGAGTTGAAGTCCGCTGTGCACGAGGTGGCGTTGAACCAGGCCTATCAGACCTCCATGCTGCAGTCCGGCCAGGGCCTGTTGGCGCTCTACGCCAAGGCCCTCGCGGCGTTGAATTAGCGCTTCTCCGCAACCTTATCCCCGGCCCCGCCGATCGGGTTATAGTGCGCGTCCTTGTGCGAAGGAGATGAAAAGGCCCGGATCAAAGGTGAATTGCACGAATAGCACGACGATGTTGAGTGCAATTTGCGTGGGAAATCAGGCCTGAAACATGCTTTTGCCGCCCAGATTGCACGGATTGCACTGGGATGTGAGGGTGCAATGTCCTGGTGCTCGCCAGTCGGTGGGCTGCGCTAGAAATGCGATTAAGTCACTGTTATATATAAGTGATCAGGAAATCCTGTTGCGCACCGCCGCCTGTGCGGCCTCCAGGATGCGTCTGACCGGCTCGCGGCGGTAATCCCAGATCGGTTCGGGGCCGGGCGGGTTGACCACCATGGTGGCGTTGGCCTCGAACAGGAGAAGCCGCCCGTCGGGCGCCAGTCCGAAATCTATCCCCGCATAATCGAGGTCCAGCGCCGCGCAGATATGGCCGAGCGCCGCCATGGCGACGGGGCCGAGGACGCCCGCCATGTCGGCCAGGAACGCCATCTCCTCCTGTCGATGGTCGGCCCGTTCGGCCATGTCGGCAGTGAAGTAGTGGACCTTCCAGTCGCTGGAGACGGCCAGATGCAGGGGGAAGAGCGCCCCGCCGATCATCATCACCCGGTACTTGCGGGCGTGGCCGAAGGCGTCGCGGGCGTCCAGCCACTCGATCAGGAGGAGCGGGTCGCCGGGAATGGCGTCGAGGGCCGCGGCAAGGTCGCCCGGCCCCTCCACTTTTCGGAAATAACGGCCTGTATGGTAGCCGGGGCTGCGCAGGAGGAGGGGATAGCCAAACGCCGCCGCCGCGGTCGGGACCTCCGCTCGCCGGGCCGTCACGACCCTCGGCGCCCGCACGCCTTCCAACCCTGCCAGGGCGGCGGCGTTGTCGGCCCGCCCTGTGCGGCGCACCCGGTCGGGACGGTTGATCACCGGGGCGTCGGTCGCCGCCAGCACCATCTCGGCGGCGTCCAGCGCCGCGCCGCAGATGTCGGCGTCGCCGACGGCGTTGAACACCACGGCATGCGGCGGCAGGGGATCGCCCGTCCGGTAGGCCTCCACCACCAGCACAGTGACGGCGAACAGGGTCTCGTCCAGCACGAAACGGGTCGGCACGTTGCCGCCGACGCCGGAGACCAGCAGCAGCACCCGGCACGGCTCGCCGGTCCCCCGATAGGGCAGGACGGTGAGCGCCCGCGCCCTGTAGCTCTCCTGCCGGTGCGCCTCCGCCCTGTCCCAGTCCCCCGCGTGCTGCAACAGGTTGGCGAAGCCCTGGTGGGCGTCCGGGTGATCGGGCGAGAAACTAAGCGCCGCCTCGTAATGGGCGCGCGCCTCATCCAGCTCGTCGTTGGCCAGGAGGGCGTTGGCGAGGTTGATCCGTCCGATCGGGTTGTCGGGGTGATGACGCACAGCCTCGGCGTAGGCCAGCCGGGCGGCGGTGCGAAAATCGGTCCGGTGCAGGAGGGTCGCCAGATCGTTTAGGGCGCCGAAGTGAGCCGGGTCGAGGGTAATGGCGGCGAGGAAGTCCTGCCGCGCCTCATCGTCCCGCCCTTCCTGCGCCAGCACAGCGCCCCGCATGTGGCGTAGGTCCGCGTTGTCCGCGCGCCCGGCGATGGCCGCGTCGAGATCGCGGAGCCGCTGGGCGGCTTCTGGCTCGGTCATGCACGCCTCCTGACCCCGGGTGTCGCCAGCGGCGGTCCCGAGGTCAAGCGGTCTTGGCGTCGGCCTGGGACCTCAGCCGGTGATGAAGGTGATGAGGTCCTGGTTCACCCGCTCCGACGCCGTGGTGGTCAGGCCGTGGGCCTCCCCCTCATATTCGATGACCGTGGCGGCCGGGACCAGCGCCTTGATGCGCCGGGCCGAATGATCGATGGGCACGGTCTTATCCGCCGTGCCGTGGATCACCAGGAGCGGGACCTTGACGCTTTTCAAGTCCCCTCGGAAATCGGTCTCGGAGAAGGCGCGGACGCAGTCGAGCGTCGCCTTGGGCGACGCCAGCATGGCCATGTTGAAGAACCAGTCCAGCACACCCGCCGAGACCTTCTTGTCAATCAGGCCGTTGCCGTAGAAGCTCGGCGCGAAGTCCTGGAAGAAGCCCGCACGATCATGCTTGATGCCCGCGTGCATGCCGTTGAACACCTCCAGCGGCACGCCCTCGGGGTTGTCGTCGGTGTGGAGGAGGAAGGGCGTCACCGAAGAGATCATCACCGCCCGCGCCACCCGCGCCGAACCATGCCTGCCGAGATAGCGCGCCACCTCGCCCCCGCCCATGGAGAAGCCGACAAGCGTGACCTCCTTCAGGTCGAGCTTATCCATGACGGCCTCCAGGTCGTCGGCGAAGGTGTCGTAGTCGTAGCCGTCCCAGGGCTGGTCCGACCGTCCGAACCCCCGCCGGTCGTAGGCGATGACGCGCAGGCCCTCGTCGGCCAGGAAGGGCGCCTGCCGCTCCCACATGTCGGCGCTGAGGGGCCAGCCGTGGACCAGCACCACCGGCGCGCCCTCGCCCCAGTCCTTGTAGAACAGCCGGGTTCCGTCGGCGGCGTCGATGTAGGGCATGGCAGACTCCTTGAAGGGTCCATCGTGAACCGCGACCGGGCGGCGAGGTTCCTCAGACAGGCGCGTCGCCGCGGCGCGCGAGCCTGTCGACGAGGAAGGCCGTCAGCACCTCCACACGCACGGGCCGGGGACCGCCGGGAGGCGTGACCAGATGCAGGCCCGCTAGGGGCATGGTCCAGTCGGTGAGGATGGCTTCCAGCCGTCCGTCGGCTAGCTCCGCCCCGACGATGAATTCCGGCAGGACGGCGATGCCGACGCCGGCGAGGAGGGCGGGGATAACGGCGTCGCCGTTGGTGACCCGCAGCGGCCCGGTCGGGCGAACAGTCGCCTCCTCGCCCGCCGCATTGGTGAAGCGCCAGAGGTCCGGCGTCTGCAGGTAGGCGTAGCCGAGGCAGGCGTGCTCGGCCAAATGCAGGGGATGGGTGGGCCGCCCCCGCCGCGCTAGATAGCTCGGCGCGGCCACCACATGGCGGGGCATGGAGCGGATGCGCCGGGCGATCAGGGAGGAGTCCGGCAGGACGCCGATCCGCAGCGCCATATCGAACCCCTCGCCGATCAGGTCCACCACCGCGTCCGACAGGTGCAGGTCAATGGAGACCTCGGGGTAGGCCTCCAGGAAATCCGGCAGGATCGGCGCCACTTCGCGCAGGCCGAACGACATGGGGACGGCGAGACGCACGAGGCCCCGCGGCGTGGCGGACTGGGCCAGGCAGTCGCTTTCCGCCGCCTCGCCTTCCGCCAAGACCCGCGCCGCACGCTCGGTCAGCTGCTTGCCTGCATCGGTGAGGGCGAGACGGCGGGAGGTGCGGTTGAACAGGCGCGCGCCGAGTCTCGCCTCCAGCCGCGTCACCGCCTTGGAGACCGTGGCCTTGGACAGTTGCAGGTCCTCGGCGGCGCCGGCGAACGAGCGAAGTTCCACCACCTTGGCGAAGATGGCGAGACCTTCAAGATCGGGAAGTTTGGCCATTTGGAAACAATGAGTTTCGAAAGTTTCTATTTATGCGCCGATCATCGGGCCTATCTTGTCCCCAAGCAAGGCCCGCTGCGGGCCGCTCTCCTTGAGGGTTACACAATGATCGAACGCAGGACTTTCGACGGGCTCGGCGGCGCCGACCACGGCTGGCTGAAGGCCAAGCATCACTTCTCCTTCGCCAGCTACTACGATCCCAAGCGCATGGGCTGGGGCCCGATCCGCGTGTGGAACGACGACCAGATCGCCCCCAACACTGGGTTTCCGCCCCATCCGCACGAGGATATGGAGATCATCACCTATGTCCGTACCGGAGCCATCACCCATCAGGACAGCATGGGCAACACCGGCCGCACCGGCGCTGGCGACGTGCAGGTGATGAGCGCGGGCACGGGCGTGCGGCACTCGGAATATAATCTGGAGTCCGAAGCCACCACCCTGTTCCAGATCTGGATCGAGCCCAGCCGGCGCGGCGGCCAACCGGGCTGGGGCGCCAAGCCCTTCCCCAAGGGCGACCGCTCGGGCAAGTTCGTCACGCTCGCCTCGGGCTTCGCGGAAGACACGGACGCCCTGCCGATCCGCACCGACGCCCGCATCCTGGGCGCCACCCTGAAGGCTGGCGAGAGCATGGACTACGCCATCGGTCACACCCGCCACGGCTATCTGGTGCCCGCCGTCGGCTCGATCGAGGTCAACGGCCAGCACATCGGTCACCGCGACGGCGCGGCGATCCTGGGCGAGCCGACCATCACCATCAAGGCGCTCGAAGACGCCGAAATCGTTCTGGTGGACGCCGCATAAAGCGGCGCCTGCCTTTTTTTCCACCCCGCTTCACCAACCAAGGAGGCCAGCATGGCCAAGGTTCTCGTTCTCTATTATTCCGCCTACGGACATATCGAAAAGATGGCTGAGGCCGTCGCCGAGGGCGCCCGCGCCGCTGGCGCCACCGTCGACATCAAGCGCGTGCCCGAACTGGTTCCCGCCGACGTGGCCAAGGCCTCCCACTACAAGATGGATCAGGCCGCCCCGGTGGCCGCCATCGCCGACCTGAAGAACTACGACGCCATCGTCGTCGGCACGGGCACCCGCTTTGGCCGCATGTCGTCGCAGATGGCCAACTTCTTGGATCAGGCCGGCGGCCTGTGGGCCACGGGCGCTTTGAACGGCAAGGTCGGCGGCGCCTTCGCCTCCACCGCCAGCCAGCACGGCGGCCAGGAGACCACCCTCTTCTCCATCATCACCAACCTGATGCACTTCGGCATGGTGATCGTCGGCCTGGACTATGGCTATCAAGGCCAGATGGGCGTGCAGGCGGTGCATGGCGGCTCCCCCTACGGAGCCACCACGCTCGCCGACGGCGACGGCTCGCGCCAGCCCTCTGAGGTCGATCTCGACGGCGCGCGGTATCAGGGCAAGCGTATCGCCGAGACGGCGGCCAAGCTGCACGGCTAAAGGTATCGCGTCGGAGCCCCTCACCCTATCCTCTCCCCGGCGGGGAGAGGGGCGCCATATCTTCCCCTCGCCCCTCTGGGGAGAGGGAGGGACCCGCGCGTAGTGTGGGAGGGTGAGGGGAACAACTGCGCAGACGTTTGTTGAAAGTAGATCCATGACCGCTTCGTCGATCCTGATCATGACGCCGGTGATGCCGCGGATCGCCGACGGTTGCGCCGCGCTCGCCCCCTGCATCCGCTGGAGCGCCGACCAGCCGCTGGCGCAGGCGCTCGACGGCCATCCGCCGCCCCGCGCCCTCGCCGTCACCGGGCGAACAGTGGATGCGGCCCTCCTGGACCAGCTCCCAGGTCTGGAGATCATCGCCAACATGGGCGTCGGCTACGACAATGTGGACGTGGCCGCCGCCGCCGCGCGCAAGATCGTGGTTTGCAACACCCCCGACGTCCTGACCGACGAGGTGGCCGACTTCACCCTCGGCCTCCTCTTGATGGCCATCCGCCGCATGGGCGCGGCCGAGCGGTTCCTGCGGGCTGGCCAGTGGGCCAAGGGCGCCTTCCCCCTCTCGCCCACCCTGCGCGGGCGCAGCATCGGCATCCTCGGCATGGGCCGCATCGGCAAGGCGGTGGCGCAGCGCCTGAGCGGGTTCGGCGTCGCCATCAGCTATTTCGGCCGCCATCGTCAAACCGACCTGCCGTTCGCCTATTTAGACGATCCCGTCGCCCTGGCCGGCGCGGTGGATACGGTCATCTCCATCCTTCCCGGCGGCGAGGCCACGCGGCACGTCATTGACGCAGCCTTCCTCGCGGCGCTCGGGCCGGAGGGGATCGTCATCAACGTCGGGCGGGGATCATCCCTCGACGAGGCGGCGCTGATCGAGGCCCTGCGCCATGGCGTCGTCGCCGGAGCAGGCCTCGATGTATTCGAGCATGAGCCGCACCCGGCGTCGGAGCTGCTCACTTTGGAGAACGTGGTGCTCATGCCCCACATCGGCTCCGCCTCCCAACACACTCGCGCCGCCATGGCCCAGCTGGTGGTCGACAACATCGCCAGCTGGTTTCGCGACGGGCGCGCGTTGACGCCTGTGCCCGCCGTCCAGGTCGGAGCTTAGTGGGCGTCGATCCTGGTCAGGCGCACAGCCACCGTGGTCGACAGCCCGGGTCGCAGCCGTTCCAGCCCCGCCTGACCCGGCTCGAAGCGGATCCGCACCGGCACGCGCTGCACGATCTTGGTGAAGTTGCCGGTTCCGGGCTCGAACGGCAGAAGCGAAAACTGCGAGCCCGACCCCGGCGCAAAGCTGTCCACCGCGCCTTTCAACTTCACGCCGGGCAGGGCGTCCACCTTGATCACGGCGGGCTGACCGGGCAGCATCCGCGCGACCTGCGTTTCCTTGAAGTTGGCGGTCACGTAGAGCGACGCCATGGGCACGATGGTGAGGAGTCGCGTGCCGGGCTGCACATAGTCGCCGGGCTCGGCTTGCCGGTCGCCGACCACGCCGTCGATGGGGGCGCGGATCAGGGCGTGGTCCTGGTCCTGCTTCGCCAGCGCAAGCGCCGCTTGAGCCCGCGCCACGGCGGCCTGCGCCTCCGCCAGCGCCGCCTGCAGCGTGGCCCGCTTGGCGCCGGTGACGGCGGCCTGGTTGCGGCTCACGTCCAGCATGGCGCGGCTGTGGTCTGCGTCCGACTGGGCGGTGATGGCGGCGGCCTTGTAGGTGTCGGCGTCGCGCCTGGCGACGGCCCCGGAGGCCACGAGGTTATCGTAGCGCTTGCGGTCGGCGTCGGCGCGCTGGTTCTGGGCGTCCGAGGATCGGATCGAGGTCTGCGCCGCGCGGACGTTGGAGGCGGCCAGCTTCTCCTCGGCGTCGAGGGACACCAGCGCCGCCTGCGCCGACTGGACGCTGGCCTGCGCGTTCAGCAGATCGGCGGACGCCGAGCCTACACGGGCGTCGAATTCCTCGGGATCGATGCGAACGAGGGGGTCGCCCTTCCTCACCGTCTGGTTATGGCGCACCAGCACGTCCGAGATCAGGCCCCGCACCTTGGGCGCCACCACCGAGCTGTCGGCCTGCACATACGCGGCGTCGGTGGAGACCGAACTCTTGGGGGCGGCGATGTAGATCGCTCCGGCGGCGGCGATCACCACCGCGGCGCCCACCGCGAACAGCGCCTTGCGGGAAACTGGCGCCTTGGCCTTCGCGGCGGTCGTGGCGGCGGGCGGCGGCGCGATCTCGGGCGCGGCCACGCGGGGGGACTGCAGGGTCGCGTCGGTCATCGGTCGAACACCAGGAGGGTGGAGGTCGCGGTGGCGTAAAGCTTGCCGTCCGCGTCCTTCAGGGTGGCTTCGGAAAAGGCGGCGCGGCGACCGATAGTGATCACGCGGCCCTCCGCGCGCACCGGGCCGGTCTTGTCGGTCATACCCTTGTGGTAGGCGACCTTCAGCTCCAGCGTCGTGTAGCCCTGCGTGGCGCTGAGCGCCGCATGCACCGCGCAGCCGCAGGCGGAGTCCAGGAGCGCCGCCGCGTAGCCGCCGTGCACCGAGCCGATGGGGTTGTAGACATGGGGGCCGGGCGTGCCCTCGAACACGGCCCGTCCATGCTCGACCTCGACCAGGGTGAACTTCAGCGATCCGCCGATGCCGGGCATCCGGCCTGCGGTCATCAGAGCCTGCAGCTGCTCCAGCCCGGTCTTGCCGGGGGCGAGTTCGTCGGCGAGGCTCATTGAACGCGATCTTTCGGTTGGATGTCAGCCATTTGGATGTCGGCGGCGTGGATGTCCGCCAGACCCAGGCGCTGCTTCAGCGCGCGGCGGGAGGCCTGCAGGATGTGATCGGACTGGTCCGGCTCGCCCACGGCCCGCGCGAGGGACAGGGCGCCAACGATCTCGGACACCAGGGACGGCGCGATCTCCGCCGCATCTTCATGGCCAAGGGCGGCTAGCTGGCCCTGCACCTTGGCCGTCAGGCGCGCGACGCCCTGGCCGTAACGCGCCCGCGCCAGATCCTCCAGGCGGGGCAGGTCGGCGGCGAGCGCGGCGACGGGGCAGCCCGTGTCCCGTCCGTCGCGATGCTCGCGGGACAGATAGAAGTTGATGTAACGCACCATGCCGTCCGCCGGCGAAAAGCCCTCGGTGGCGGTGAAGAAGCGGGTCGAGGCGTCCTTGAACATCTCGTCGATGGCGGCGGCCACGAGGTCGTCCTTGGACTTGAAGTGGGCGTAGAAGCCGCCGTGGGTCAGGCCGGCCTTGGCCATGATCCCAGCCACGCCGACGCGGTGCGGACCCTCGGCCCGGATCGCCTTGGCCGCCTCCTTCAGGACCCGCGCCCGGGTCTTCTCCTTGTGTTCCGCATCGTAGCGCATGGCTTGCGTCTCCGTTTACATGATGCATATAATATAACTGAGCGCGGGTTGGCAAGAGGGCGACATGGTCGGAGCGACAGCCAATTTCGGGGCGAGGTTCTTTGCAGAACCCAAGACCATGGTCGCGCCCAGCGACCTGCCCAACGCGACCAAATTCCTGATCTTCGCCATCATGGCCTTTGGCCAGTTCATGGCCCTGATCGACATCCAGATCGTCGCCGCCTCGCTCAACGACGTGCAGGCGGGGCTTTCGGCGGGACCGGACGAGATCAGCTGGGTGCAGACCGGCTATCTGATGGCGGAGCTGGTGATGATCCCCTTCTCGGCGTTCCTGGCGCAGGCGCTCTCCACCCGCTGGCTGTTCACCCTGTCGGCGGCCCTCTTCACCCTCTCCAGCGCCCTGTGCGGCGCGGCCTGGGACATCCAGTCCATGGTGACGTTCCGCATCCTGCAGGGGTTCGTCGGCGGGGCCATGGTGCCGACGGTGTTCGCCACCGGCTACGCCCTCTTCATCGGCAAGCAGCGAGCGATGATCCCGGCCATCCTCGGCATGGTCTCGGTGCTGGCGCCGACGTTGGGGCCCACGGTAGGCGGCTTCCTGACCGACGCGATCGGCTGGCGCTCCATCTTTTACATCAACATCATCCCCGGCATCGCCGTCACCATACTGGCGGCTGCCGTCATCCGCGTGGACCGACCGAACCTCTCGATGCTGAAGAAGATCGACTATTCCCATCTGGCCTCGATGGCGGTGTTTCTCGGCGGCATGGAATACATCCTGGAGGAGGGGCCGAAGAACGACTGGTTCGGCGATCCGACCATCCTGACCGTGGCCTGGATATCATTGGTGGCGTTCGGTCTGTTCCTCGAGCGGTCGCTGAACTCCAAGGGTCCGGTGGTGAAGCTCTCGCCGTTCCGAAAGCCCACCTTCGCCTTCGCCTGCATCTTCAATCTGGTGATCGGCTTCGGCATCTATTCCTCCACCTATCTTGTGCCGGTCTTCCTCGGGCGGGTGCGGGGCTACGACAGCCTGCAGATCGGCACCACGGTCTTCGTGGTGGGCATCACCCAGGTGCTCTCCACCGTCATCGCCGCGCGCCTGTCGCAAACCGTCGATCCGCGCAGGACCATCACGGCGGGCCTGATCCTGTTCGCCGGCAGCCTATGGCTCTCCTCTTATGTGACCCCGCAGTGGGGCTTTGCGGCCTGGTTGGCGCCGCAGATGCTAAGGGGCTTTGCGGTCATGCTCTGCATCGTGCCGAGCGTGGGCATGGCGCTCGGCGGGTTCGAGATGGCCGAGCTGCGCTACGCCTCGGCCCTGTTCAACCTGATGCGCAACCTTGGCGGCGCCATCGGCATCGCCGTGGTCAACACCTGGCTTACTGACAACACTCGCATCCAGGTCGCCCGCATGGGCGAGACCATGGGCGAACAGGGTCGCCGGGCGCCGGACTTCGTCGCCGCCCTTGCGCACCAGATCGGCCAGACCGCCGGCGACTCCAATCAGGCGGTGCTCGCCGCCAAGGGCCAGTTGGCCCGCCTTGTCGGTCGCTATGCGCTCACATCGGCGTTTGATGAGGTGTTCCGCCTGATGGCGTGGCTGTTCATCGCCGCCCTGGTGATGGTGCCCTTCTGCAGACCCGCCCCGCAACTCGGCGCGCCGCCCCCGGACGCCCACTGATGAGACCGACCATGACCGTCTTCAGATCACGGCCCGCATGGCGCGCGGCGTCCGCCGTGGCGCTCAGCGCCCTCCTCGCCGGCTGCATGGTGGGGCCGGAGTACCATCGCCCTGACCTCGCCCTGACCCCGGCTTTTCATAGGCCGGCCCCGGCGCCCGCGCCTGCCGCGCAGACCGCCACGCTCGACGGCTGGTGGGCCGCTTTCGGCGATCCGGGCCTCATGACGGTGGTGGATCGCGCAGCGGCCCAGAACCTCGATCTGGCGCTGGCCCGCGCCCGGCTGATCCAGTCCCGCGCCGTGGCCAAGGCCGCGGGCGCCGCCCTCCTGCCGGTGCTGGACGGAACAGGATCGGTGGCGGACGGGCGCCAGTCCCTGCTCAGTCCCTTCGGCGAGGTCGGCAGCCACCTGCCAGGGTTCCCCCGCGACTATGACGACTACACCCTGAACGCCAACGCCTCCTGGGAGATCGACCTGTTCGGCGGGCTGCGCCGGGAGCGTCAGGCCGCTGTCGCCGACGCGCGGGCCACGCGCATCCAGGCCGAGGGCGTGAAGATTGCCGTCGAGGCCGACGTCGCCGACGCCTATCTGCAGGTCCGCGCCTATCAGGCCCGGCTCGGCGTCGCCCATCGCCAGGAGACCGTGCGGCAGGATCTGGTCGCTCTCTTGACGCGGCTGAACGGCGAGGGCGTCTCGCCGGAGCGGGAGCTGCACGAGGCGCAGGCCGAGCTCGAAGCGGTGCGCGCGGTGATCCCGCCCCTCACCGCCGGGCTTGAAGGCCAGCTCAACCGGCTGGACGTGCTGATGGGCGCCCAGCCGGGAACCTACCGGAGCGAGCTCGTTGGCGGCGGCCCGCTGCCTGCGCCGCCGACCCTGGCCACGACCATGACGCCGGCCGACCTTCTCCGCCGCCGCCCCGACGTAGTCGCCGCCGAGGAGAAGTTGATCGCCGCCAACGCTCGGATCGGCGCGGCGATCTCCGACTATTATCCGAAAGTCTCGATCCAGGCGCTGTTCGGGGTCGACAGTCTCGATTCCAGCCGCGTCTTCGCCGGCGACGCTGTGCAGCGCCAGATCGCCGCCGGCTTCCGTTGGCGCCTTTTCGACTTCGGCCGCATCGACGCGGAGGTCGCCGCCGCCAAGGGCAAGGACGCTGAGGCGCTGGCCGCCTACCGCCTCGCCGTGCTGCGCGCCGCCGAAGATGTGGAGAACGCCTTCACCAGCTTGACCCAAGACGAGCTGCAGGCCGCCGCCCTGGATCGCCAGATCGCCGAGCTGACCATCAGTCGGCGTCAGGCGCAGGAGGCCTACGAGGGCGGCGTCGTAAGCCTGATCGAGGTGCGGGACGCTGACCGCGACCTCCTGAACGCTTCCGACCAGCTGGCTCAGGCCAGGGCTGGGGCGGCGAGGGCGGCGGTGGCCTCATTCCGTGCGCTTGGCGGCGGCTGGAGCGTCGGCGGCTCGCGCGTCGCGGCTAACGTCGCAGCGTCACGCCAAGGCGAATGACTCGCGGCGCATCGTAGGTGACGATATTGGCCGCGCTCCGCCCGGTCTCGATGTCGGCGTCGAAGAGGTTGTCGGCGGCGACGAAGACGTTCATGCCTGGGTTCAGCGCCCATTCGGCGCGCGCGTTCACGCCGGTTCCCGCATCGATCCGGCGGGTGTTCTGGTCGTCGTCGAACCGCGCGCTCTCGTAGCGGACGTCGCCGATCAGGGTCAGGCGCTCGATCGGCGTCCAGGTGGCGACGGCGGTGAGGGTGGCGGTGGGAGTCTGCGCCGGTTTCAGACTGGTGAGCTGGGGCGCCGTGCCGCCGCCGTCTACCCGGGCGTGGGTGTAGGTAAAGGCGGCGCGCAGCTCTAGCGTTTGCCCGACCTGCCGGTGCGCCTCACCCTCGACGCCGACGGCGTTCACCGCCCCGGCGTTCTCCCGCTTGAACAGGGTTCCGCCCACAGGCACGAAGCCCGCCAGGGGAAACGTACCCGGTCCCTTGCCGATGGTCACATTCGTGATCGCGTTGGCGAGCTGGTTATAGAACAGGTCCATGTCCCAGATGACGAACTGCTCGCCGCCGATCCCTAACTCGGCGCCGTAGAGCTTTTCGGGCGTCAGGCTGGAATTGGCTTCGGTCACATCGTTGCCGACGCGGAACGGGCGGTGCAGCTCGTTCAGGGTGGCGGGCCGGAAGCCGGCGTAGACGGCGGCGCGAGCGTACAGATCGCTGGTGATCTCCTGCCGGACGCCGAGCCGCCCGGTGGGCACGGTCCCGCTCTGGTCGGCGGGGTGTTCGTTCAGCGGCGCGGCGCCGGTCTGAATTAGCTTGGATGAATAGTCCGACCATTGGTCAAGCCGCACCCCGCCAGTGATCAGCGTCCTGCCGAAGGTGCGTGAACCTTCAGCGTAGACGCCGGCCACCACCTCGCCGCCGCCGGAGATGCGGTCCCCTGTGGGCTTGCCGAGGCTGTAGAGGTGCTCCTTGCTGTCGCCATCAAAATTGCGCACGTCCACGCCGACCTCCCAGCTGTAGGCGCTTACCACCCGGCGGACAGCGGCGTTGAAGCCGAGGCCTGTGGCCGGGGTGGAATACTGGTTGTTGGCGAGGGTGGCGGTGTTGCGACCGGCCGCGACGGTGGCGGAGGTGTTGGAGAGGTCGGACTCGGACACCCACCCCTGAACCCGCCAGCCGAGCTCGTCCCTGGTCGGCTGGGCCACGAGGGCGAGGCTGCCCTGCGCCCCATGGACGGCGGAGTTGGCGAAGATCGTACCCGCGCCCCGTTCCTCCTCATAGGCGCCGATGCGCTCGGACAGGACGGCGCGGCCCACGTCCGTCTCCACCCGCTCCGCTGTGCTCCAATCCTCGAGCGTCAGTCGCGTATCCGCCGCGCCGCGTCCCGCATGCACCGGAATCCAACCATCGCTGTGCTCGTTGGAGGCGTTGAGGAACACCCGCGCGCCGCCAACCTCAGTACTCACGATGCCGCCGGCCCGCGAATAGCCGAGACCTCCGCCTTCGACTTCGCCCGCGACGCCGCCCGGCACGGAGGTCGGCTGTTCCAGCGCCACCACGCCGGTGAGCGCGCCGGCGCCGTAAGGGCCCGCGCCCGCACCGCGCACGATAGTGGCGCTCGATATGGCTTCCACGGGAAGGCCGGTCCAGATCACCCAGCCCCCGAAAGGGTCGTTCTGCGGCACGCCGTCCAGCGTCACCAGCGCCCGGCTGGCGCCGGATCCGGCGATGCCGCGAAGGGATACGCCCTGCGTGGTGGGGTTGGCGCCCAAGCTTGAGGTGCGGCGAAACAGGGAGAAGCCTGGCGCGGTCTCCAGCGCCTCGTCCAGCCGGTCGCCGATGGCCAGGATCGCCGGATCGATACGAATGATGGAGAAGGCCGGATCCCCCGCCGCGTCGGGCAGGCGCGCGGCCTGGACGACCACTTCGACGGGGGGCGGCTGATCGACGGACATGCCGCCCTAAGACCACAATTCGCCAGACGAGGCGATCACGATCGAAGGGCAGCGTCGGTCGCCGGTCGTCAGTTCGGCATCAGGACGGTGTCGACCACATGGATCACGCCGTTGGACTGATAGACGTCAGCGATCGTCACCATGGACATGCCGCCCTTGGCGTCGGTGAGGATCACGTGATGACCCTTGACCGAGACGGTGAGGGGCTCGCCCTGCACGGTGGTCAGGGTTCCGCCGGTCTTGGCCAGCTTCATCAGGTCCTTGGCGGTGTAGCGGCCGGAGACCACATGATAGGTCAGGATCTTGGTCAGCGTCGCCTTGTTCTCGGGCTTCACCAAGGTGTCCACCGTACCGGCCGGAAGCTTGGCGAAGGCCTCATTGGTGGGGGCGAACACGGTGAAGGGGCCGGGGCCCGACAGGGTGTCCACGAGGCCCGCGGCCTTCACGGCGGCGACGAGGGTCGTGTGGTCCTTGGAGTTGACCGCGTTCTCGACGATGGTCTTGGAGGGATACATGGCGGCGCCGCCGACCATGGGGTCCTGCATGGCCATGTCGCCCATCTGGGCGAAGGCGGCGGGGGCGGAAAACAGGGCGAGCGAAAGCGTGCTGGCGAGCGCCAGCTTTTGGATGGTCCGGGATTGCATGGGGGGCGTCCTTGAAATGATCGCCTCTTGTTGGGCGAACACTTGAGGTACGGCGGACTTGCTTGGCTGGATGCGGCGGCGATACGTTTCGCCGCGAGCGCTATTCATTCTCTGTGCAGCAAAAGCCGTGGAGGGTGATTGCGGTCTTTGACGGATGGCTTAGACCTGCTGGCCATGGATGAAACTCGTCGACTGGCCACCTACGGAACACTTAGTCCCGGCCGATCCAATCACCACCAGCTTAAGGGATTGAGCGGGCAATGGACCGGTGGCAGCGTAAGAGGCGATTTCTATGACTTGGGGTGGGGGGCGGCTCAGGGTTATCCAGGGCTGGTCCTGAACCCGACCGGCGCAACTGTGGTGGTCGACCTCTTCTCGTCGGATGAACTGCCCGAACATTGGGCTCGGCTCGACGCTTTCGAAGGAGAAGGATACCGCCGGGTTGCGGCGGAGGTCACGACCTCCGACGGCGTTGTCGCCGCCTGCATCTACGTCCTGGCGCCGCAACCCTAGCCGCCCTCGCGTTTGCGGGCCGGAAAGCCTAAATAGAGGCTATGTCCCTCGATGACGCCCTCACCCTCAATCGCGGCGAGCCCGACCTCGGCTCCAGCCTTGCGCCCAACCTCGCCCTCGACGCCGCGCGCGCCGCCGTGGCGTTGCAGCAGGGTGCGCGGGTCGTGGCGGCCATGTCCGGCGGGGTGGATTCCACCGTCACCGCCGCGCTCTTGAAGCAGGCCGGCTATGACGTGGTGGGGGTGACGCTGCAGCTCTACGACCACGGCGAGGCGGTGAAGAAGCCAGGGGCCTGCTGCGCCGGTCAGGATATCCGCGACGCCCGCCAATCCGCCGAGCGCATGGCCATCCCCCACTATGTGCTGGATTACGAGAGCCGGTTCCGCCAGTCGGTGATCGACGACTTCGCCGACAGCTACCTGCGCGGCGAGACGCCGATCCCCTGCATTCGCTGCAATCAGACGGTGAAGTTCCGCGATCTGGTGGACGTGGCCAAGGACCTTGGCGCTGAGGCGATGGCGACGGGGCATTATGTGCGCCGCGTCGAGGGGCCGAATGGGCCGCAGCTGCACCGCGCCCACGATCCGGCGCGGGACCAGAGCTATTTCCTGTTCGCCACCACGCGCGAACAGTTGGCCTATCTGCGCTTTCCCCTGGGCGACCTGCCCAAGAGTGCGGTGCGCGAGGCAGCGACGGATCTCGGCCTGGCGGTGGCGACCAAGCCCGACAGCCAGGACATTTGCTTCGTGCCCCAGGGCAAGTATTCCACCCTGATCGACAAGCTGCGCCCCGATGCGGCGGGGGCGGGCGACATCGTGCATCTGGACGGTCGGGTGCTAGGGCGGCACGAGGGCGTGACGCGCTACACCGTTGGTCAGCGCCGGGGGTTGAACGTGGCGGTGGGCGATCCGCTGTTCGTGGTGAAGATCGAGCCTGGAACCAAACAGGTCATTGTCGGCCCGCGGGAAGCCCTGCTGACCCACGCCCTGACCCTTAAGGAAACCAACTGGCTCGGCGATCAGGCGACGCTGGCTGAAGCCGCCGACGAGGAGATTCCAGTGCTCGCCCGCGTGCGCTCCACCCGCGATCCGTCGCCGGCGCGGCTGGTGATGCGGGATGGCGCGGCGGCGGTGGTGTTCGATGCGCCCGAGGAAGGCGTCTCGCCCGGTCAGGCCTGCGTGCTCTACGACGCGAACCAGCCGAGCCGCGTGCTCGGCGGCGGGTTCATCGCCGCCACCGAGCGCGCCTGACCGACCCTATTGCTGGGCAGGAGGCGGGCCTTCGCCGGGATGGTGGCCATGCTCGCCCGGAGCATGCTGTCCTTCAGGATGCGGATGACCCGCGGCGGCGGCCTGGGCCTTTCGAGCCGCTTCAGCCTGCGCCTGAGCCGCCTGAGCCTGATTGGCGTGGGCGGCTGACGCAGCCTCAGCCGCCTGCTGTTGATGCGCCTGCAATTGCGCGCCCGCCTGGGCCTGAGCGCGGCCTGCCTCCTGAAGTTGGGCGCGCGCGGCGTCCCGCGCCTGGTTTCGCGCCGCATCCCTCGATTGCTCCTGGGCCTGCGCCTGAGATTGGGCCTGAGCCTGGGATTGCGCACGGGCCTGAGCCTGGGCGGCGGCGTCGGCGCGGGCCTGCTGGTTGCGCGCGCCTTGGAGGGCTTGAGCCTGACGCTGGGCGTCAGCCTGTTTCGCGGCGTCAGCGGCGGCCTGTTGCGTCCGGCCCTGAGCGATCGCCTGCTCGCGCGCCGTCGCTTCGGCCTTCGCCTGCTGCTGGAGTTGGGCCTGACGGGCGGCGTCCGCCTGCGACTGCTGCTGACGGGCCTGGGCTATAGCTGCGGCCTGATCGCCCTGAGCGCCGCCGCCTTGACGCTGGTTGAAGTCGCCGCGCCTCGGATCGTTGACAGCGCCGTTCTGACCACCGCCGTTCCCGAAGCCGGGTTCGTTGCGACCGCCATTTTGGGGGCCGCCGTTCTGCTGCGGATATCCCGGGCCGCCATTCGGGGGCGCGTTGCGGTCGTCGTGATGATCCCGACCGCCGAGGTATCCGCCGATGGCGCCGCCCACGAGGGCCGCTCCGGCGGCTCCGGCTATGGCGCCGTAGGCCGGCGGAGGCGGCGGGCCTTGATAGCCGTTATCATGCCACTGATTGAACTGCTGGGCTGAGGCGGCGCGCTGGTCGTGCTCGCCCTGCCAGTAGGCCTGTTGCTCGGCCTCGTGTTGCTGGTGATATTCCTGCCAGGCGGAATACTGGCTCTGCTGCTGGTCCCACTCGGCCTGCTGCTCGTCGATCTGAGCGCTGCGGGCGGCCCAGTTGGCGGCGATCACGGCGCGACGCTGGCTGTTGAGGGAGGCTTGGTAGAGGGCGCGGGCGCGGGCCAGATAGCGGCCGGCGTAATCAGCCTGCTGGTCCATGTATTGCGGCGGCAGGATGTTGCCGCGGGCGTCGTAGACCACCACCAGCTCGCCATTGTTGAAGCCGTAGGAATACTGCGGATCGCGGATCAGGTAGGGCTGCGACGCGCCCGGTTGGTAGAAGTAGTAGCGGTAGCCGCCCGAAGTCGGTTCCACCAGACGCGCAGCGTTGTTGTGCGTGCGCCAGACCCACGGATGCACGCCGTCGTAATCGAAGCCATAGTCCGGCGGCGCATGGCCGAGCGCGGACCCCATAGAGGAGGCCTGGTCCACATAGGCGTACTGGTCGGCCTGGCTGGCGACGCGCACGATCTTGGGGCGAGCGGCGGCGGGAAGGGCGCTGGCGGCGGGGGCGTAGACCGGGGCGGTCTCGGCGCCGGTGGTCAGCGGCAGGGCCGGAGCGGCTGCGCCAGACGCGTCCGCCGTCGTGTTGGACGTGGCGGACTGGCCATTGTTCTGTCCGCACGCATAGAGCGCCATGCTGGACAGGGCGACCACCAGGACGGCGGCCGAGGGGCGGATCAGGAGCTTATGTTTCATGATTGACTTAAATCCCAGTGGCCAAGGTTGTTCCTGAAACATAACCTGACGGGCGCTTGATGAACGGCAGCCGAACGACGTCGCTGTTCCGCGGCGCCTGCCGCACGCGCTCGCAAGCGAAACGGGCTTGCCCTATATGGACGTCGGGCGGCCTGATCGTCCTGCAATCGATGAAAAGTGGAGACGTTTCATGTCCGCCGCACCCGATCCCGTCGTCATCTGTTCCTACGCCAGGACGCCTATGGGGGCGTTCCAGGGCGCGCTCGCCGGGGTCAAGGCCACAGCGCTGGGGTCGGCGGCGGTGAAGGCGGCGCTGGAGCGGGCGGGCGTCTCCGGTGACAAGGTCGATCAGATCATCATGGGCTGCGTCCTGCCCGCCGGGCTCGGCCAGGCGCCGGCACGACAGGCGGGGATCGGCGCGGGCCTTCCGCTGCATGTGGAGGCTTCCACCGTCAACAAGATGTGCGGCTCGGGCATGCAGGCGGCGATCATGGCGCATGACGCCCTCGCGGCGGGCAGCGCCGACATAATCGTCGCGGGCGGGATGGAGAGCATGACCGGCGCCCCCTATATCATGGCCAAGCACCGGGGCGGCGCCAGGATCGGCCACGACGTCCTCTCCGACAGCATGTATCTCGACGGCCTGGAGGACGCCTACACCCCCGGCAAGCTGATGGGTCATTTCGCCGAGGATACGGCGGCGACCTACCAGTTCACCCGCGAACAGCAGGACGCGTTCGCGGTCCGCAGCCTCACGCGGGCGAAGGCGGCGCAGGATTCAGGCGCGTTCGACCGCGAGATCACGTCTGTGGAGGTCGTCACCCGCAAGGGCGTGGAGATCGTGTTCAAGGACGAGCAGCCGCAGAAGGCCGATCCCGCCAAGATTCCCACCCTAAAACCCGCCTTCTCCAAAGACGGCACGATCACCGCCGCCAACGCCTCCTCCATCTCCGACGGCGCTGCGGCGCTGGTGATGACCCGACAGTCGGTGGCGGAAAAGCTCGGCCTGAAGATCATCGCGCGGGTGGCCGCCCACGCCGCCCACGCCCACGAGCCCGGCCTCTTCACCACCGCCCCCGTGCCGGCCATGAAGAAGGCGTTGGCGAAGGCGGGCTGGTCGGTGGGCGACGTGGATCTGTTCGAAGTGAACGAGGCTTTCGCCGTGGTGGCCATGATCGCTCAGCAGGAGCTGGGCATTCCCGATGACAAGCTGAACGTCAACGGCGGCGCCTGTGCGCTGGGCCATCCCATCGGCGCTTCGGGCGCCCGCATCCTCGCCACCCTCTTGTCGGCGCTGGAGACGCGAGGCGGCAAGCGCGGTCTCGCCAGCCTCTGCATCGGCGGCGGCGAGGCTACGGCCATGGCGGTGGAGCTGGTCTAGGCGCTGTGCCCGCCCGCTCCTTGCGCAGAGTGTTCGTTTTTGTGGCGCCGCAGAAGCAATTGCAGCCCGGCGCCGCGAAATTGAGCTTTATCGATTGTGAACGATTCGCGGACAGGTATCTTGAAATGGCCTTCGGGCGTTTCCTCCCTATTGAAACTGGCCGCGCTTCGTAGCGCGGCCATTTTTTTGTTTGCGCCGATCTTCGTTGTCTCAGGCAGTCTTCACGGCGTGAGACGGAAACGCCTGTTGACGCGATCGACGAGCCGCCCGTCCTTGAGCGGGGTGGCGAGCGTCGTGGAATGATCCTCGAAGCCCATCTTTCGATAGAAGGCCAGGCCGCCGACATTGTCCGCCCGGATCGTCGCATTGATCGCGGACAGACTAAGCCGGCGCGCACGCCCGCAGGTCGCGACGAAGAGCGCCGACCCCACGCCGCGCTGCTTGCCATCGTTGCGGGCGAAGGTGCCGATATCGCCGATGTTCTCCGGCAGTTCGGGATAACGGCCCAGAGTTTGGAAGCCCTCGATCCGCCCGGTCGCCCTATCGACGGCGACGAAGCAGCAAAGGAAGGCCCGGCCAGTCAGGTAACTGTCGGTCAGGCGCTCCGGCGTGAAGCGGTCCTCATGGGCGGTCGTACCGCCCCGGTCGATGATGGCGTTGAGCAACTCGGCCAGTGCCGACGCGTCGCTGAGCGCTGCATCGCGGATGTCAAACGGCCTTGAAGGCGTATGAGCCATATCCGGGCGACGTTCCGGGAGGTCGGTGTGCGACCGCATACTGCTGAACCCTCAGCTCATGGGCTCGGCGGGCGGCGGCGGGTCTTCGGGGAGGGGGATGAACTCCTGGTCGTCATCCACCGGCAGGGCCATGCGCCCGGCCTTCCAGTCGGCCTTGGCCTGCTCGATCCGCTCTTGCGACGACGAGACCAGATTCCACCAGATGAAGCGCTTGCCCACTGGATCGCCGCCTAGCAGCATCACCTGCGCCGCGCCAAAGCCCAGGTCGACGCCGGTGAACAGCACCGGCTGGCCGGGCTCGAACACCATCATCTGGCCGGCCTTGAAGACGCGCCCGTCCACCTCCACCGCGCCCGCCGCCACGAAGGCCGCACGTTCGGGGTATTCGGCGCCGAGTTGGGCCTTGGCGCCCGGCTGGAGCCGCCAGTGGACGTAGAACATGGGGGAGTGGGTCTTCACGTTCGCCTTCGCGCCGAAGGCCTCGCCGGCGATCAGCCGCGCCCAGAGCCCGTCGGGGCTCTCGTAGGTGGGCAGGTCCTCAGCCTCGTGATGGAAGAAGGCGGGCGCTGTCTCCTCCGCCGCGTTCGGCAGCGCGACCCAGGCCTGCATGCCGTGCATCGGGCCGCCGTGGGCCAAGATCTTCGGATCGGTACGTTCCGAGTGGACGATGCCGGAGCCGGCGGTCATCCAGTTCACTTCCCCTGGACGGATCGCCTGCGTGAATCCGAGATTGTCGCGATGCACGATCTCGCCCTCGAACAGGTAGGTGACGGTGGAGAGGCCAATGTGCGGGTGCGGGCGCACGGTGATGCCGTGCTCGGGCTCGAACATGGCCGGCCCCATGTGGTCGAGGAAGATGAACGGCCCCACCATGCGGTGCTTGGCGTAGGGCAGGATGCGCTCCACCTCGAACCCGCCGAGATCACGTTTCCGACCGTCGATGACGAGTTCAATCATGGCGCTGGGTCCCGGTTCAGGGGAAAGGACTGCGAAGCAGGGCTAGACTTATAACTCAGACGTGGGGGGAGACGAGTCCCAGCGGCACGGCGGTGGAGTTCTTCACGTTGCGGATGACGATGCGGCTCTCGACTTCGGAGACGAGCCCGAGGGACAGGAGCTTCTCCCGCAGGAATTCGTCGAAGGCGTGCATGTCGCGGGTTACGATGCGCAGTACATAGTCCATGCCGCCGGTGACCGTGGCGCATTGGGCGACTTCCGGCAGGTTCACCACTGCCGCCTCGAAGGCGTTGAGGTTCTCCTTGCTGGGCATGTTTAGCTTCACTTCGGCGTAGACCTCGAACGACAGGCCGAGCT
>Ga0302314_10003068_pt1 | contig 30910 bp, 31 predicted proteins | sample III_Palsa_N2_3_FD_200533 | JGI IMG/M metagenome (GOLD analysis project Ga0302314, IMG submission 200533) | Peat permafrost microbial communities from Stordalen Mire near Abisko, Sweden - III_Palsa_N2_3 | ecosystem: Environmental > Terrestrial > Soil > Palsa > Peat permafrost | place: Sweden... | reverse complement strand
CCGGGCCTGGATACCGCAACCAAATGAGCGGCGTGCCGTTCTCTAAGCCATAGACCTTTGGCAGAAAGAGAACGGCATGTATGACATCGTTGGCCTGATCACCCTGCTGCTGGTCATCTGGGCGATCGTCGGCATCCTGCAAAGCGGCGCCGAACCCGTCACCAAGCTGATCTGGGTCCTGATCGTGCTCGCCTTGCCGCTGGTGGGCTTCGTGCTGTGGTTCCTGATCGGACCCGGTTCGAAATCCCTGCCCGGCCGCCGCCGGATCTGATCTATCGCGGCGCGATCGTCGCCCGGACTTCGGCCGATGCTTGCCGGCGACCGATCAGGTCAGGCATTTGAAAATGACCTGATTCTCCTGCGCCGTCTTCCCCTGCACGCCGTCCGAGCTGGTGCTCTGGACGCCGATTTTCTTGCCCGAGGCGGCACAGAACGCCGTCGCTTGCTGGATCGTCTGCATCAAAAGGTCGTTGTTCGACGTCAAGCCGCCCGGAACGCTCAACGTGATCAGCCAGGTATCGGGGCCGACGGAAACCGGCGTCGATATCGTCGGCGCTGCACAACCGGCGACGGCCAGCGCCGCCGAAACCGCGATCCAAGACACGAACTTCCTCATGCGATACACTCATCTCCAGGGTGTCAGCCGCGAGCCTGTCATCGGCGGCCAGACCATAGTCCAGGGACCGCTTTGACGCCAGTAACGCGCTCAAAACATTGCCATTGCTATTTGGTGAGGCTCCGCGATGCCTGATCCCGAGAGGCGTCACGCTCCGCGGCCGCTCGCATCCGAAACTTGCGCGGATGCACGTATTTCGCGCCTAGTACCATCGGCGCGCCATTCGACGCGGAAGGCTTGGCCGGGCGGCTCAGGATCTAGCTACCGGATTAGGGACGGCGACGGTTGGCGGTGGTCGAATTCGGATCCTGACATGTGCGGAGGGCGATCCAGCGCATCCATTCCTTCCCCGACTGAAGATCGATGCAGAGGAGGTTTCTTTCAGCGGCGTAGAACACGTCCGGATTTACGCCAACCGAGAGCGGCTTTTCCACGGGTCCCCAGGGAGCCAGCGTCAGGCTGTAGGACACGGACCCGCGGGCGCTTACGCGTTGGGACCTGTAGAGCACTTGGGCCGAATACTCGCTCGGCAAGGTCTGGCTATAGTGCGAATTTACCCACAGGAAGAGTACTCCGGCATAGGCCACCGTGACTGGGAGGGCGAAGGACAGCCCCATGATCGAGCGTCGGAGCGTCCGATCGATCGTTGAAAACAGGACCAAGATCGCGAGGCCGCCCGCGACGGCGCCGACGGTTTCCACCGCCGGGTCCAATTCATAAGACCCCGTCGGCACGTGTGCGAACAAACCGATGCTCGCAATGATCGGGATCGCAATGAGCGACAAGATCGGGGCATGATTCCAGACGCTGAAGGTCCAGGGTCTTCCACAAAGCATCACCAATGTAGCGGCGACGAACGGCAGAGCTGCGTCCAAATTCAACAGTAGATCGCTTGGATGTCGCGTGAACGCCGTCTGAAGCGCAATCGCGACAGCGATCATGTGCACAATGGCCCAGAGGCTGACTTCGCTGTGCCACTGCCTTAGCCGGTCGTGCTCAGAGGCCCCGGAGCCATATGCTGTCGTGCCGGCCCCATTTTGGATGTTGGGCGCGCCCCAATCTTCGATCGCAGGTTGCCGTACCTGCGGAACCACGCTCAGCCACGCGTCAAACGCCAAATCAGTCGCAAATATGCAGGGAATGCGCCAGGGTCTTTTCCCCTGAATCATTGACCGCAAAACCAATTGCGGCGAGCTTTTGGCCGGTTGGTGGATGTACCAGCCGGCGAGTTCGGCCCGGTCGACGACGATTTCCCCTGACGCGCTGCAATAAACCAACCTGTTGCCGTCGATAGTGAGCTTGGTGCGAAAAAATTGCGCGATGCAAAAGCCGCAGCCGATTGTACACGCCGTCAGCCCAAGCCCGAATCCCACCCCCGTACCAACATGAGAAACGGAATTTCCGATAATACGCCCCGAGCCGAACGCCCACGCCCCGACGGCGAAAAGTATCGCCATGAAAGCTACAGCGCTCTGGCTGCCAAATTTGGGGCTATACGTCCGCAGCTGGTCCGGCACCGATTCGGTCGGCATCACGAGAAAGTCTTAGGAAACATTGCGCTGAAGCACTTACGAAAAAGCACGATGTCGTTGGTCGGATGGTGCATAGGACCTCGCAGCAATGTGCTTTAACATGTAACAGAGATCGACCCTAAATCGCCGCGACCGCGACCGGCATGCCGTTCAGCGCGGCATTGCCCGAGACCGCATCGACGAACAGGTCGTCGGTCAGGTCGTTGGCGCTGACGCCGGCGTGGGCCTGGGCGACCGCCAGCGACGTACCCGCGCGGCCGTGGCCCCAGCCATGGGGCAGGCTGACCACGCCGGGCATGACCTCGTCCGTGCCCGCAACCTCGACATCCAGGCTGCCGACGCGCGAGGTCACGCGCACGCGCTGACCCTCGGCGAAGCCGTAGCGGCTGAGATCCGCCGGATGCATCAGCAGCTGGCAGCGCGGCTTGCCCTTCACCAGCCGCTCGAAGTTATGCATCCAGGAATTATTGCTGCGGATATGGCGCCGACCGATCAGCACCAGCTCGGGCGCCGTGCCGCCGAACAGGGTGCGTTCGAGCTCGCCCAGCGCCGCCATCACCGGTGGCGGCGCGCATTGGATGCGCTTGTTCGCCGTCGCCAGCCGGTCCGGAAACGAGGGTTCGAGCGGGCCCAGATCCAGCCCATGGGGTGCCGCCTGCAAGGCTTCGAGCGAGAGATCGTAGGGACCGGCGCGCAAGCCCGCGTCCAGCATGCGTGCGGGCTTCGGCAGGCGCTTGGGTTCGACGCCCAGCGCCAGGGCCAAAGCTGCCCCCAGCCCCTCCAAGATCTGCCAATCGTCCAAAGCGCCGTCGGGCTTGGGCAGGATCGGCGGGTTCCAGCGCGCCACATTGCGCACGGCAAACAGGTTGAACGTCATGTCGTAATGGTCTCGTTCCAGCGCCGAGGTCGGCGGCAGGATCAGGTCGGCATGGCGCGTGGTCTCATTCAGATACGGATCGATCGACAGCATGAAATCGAGCCCGGCCAGACCCTGTTCCAGCTGCCGGCCGTTGGGCGTCGACAGCACCGGATTGCCGGCGAGCGTGATCAGCGCCCGGATCTGGCCGGCGCCGGGGGTCAGCATCTCCTCGGCCAAGGCCGCCACCGGCAATTCGCCCAGCGCCTCGGCCCGGCCGCCGACGCGGCTCGCCCAGCGGCCATAGCTGCCGGGGCGCGAGCCGGGTGCTGCGACGATGTCGAACGCCGGCTTGGTCACCAACGCGCCGCCGACCCGGTCGAGATTGCCGGTCGCGATGTTGATCAGCTGGATCAGCCATTGGCAGAGCGTGCCATGGGTCTGGGTCGACACACCCATCCGGCCATAGCAGACCGCCCGGGGTGCGGCGGCGAATTCCCGGGCGATGCGGCGGATCTCGCCCGCCGGGATGCCGGTCACGCTTGCTGCACGCTCCGCCGTAAACGGCAGGATGCGCTCAACGGCTTCGTCGAACCCGTCCAGATGATCGAGCGGCTTCGCCAGCCCCTCGCCGAGGATGGTCGAGAGCAGCCCCAGCAGAAACGCCGCATCGGTGCCGGGCCGGACGAAATGATGCTCGCTCGCGACCTGGGCGGTCTCGGTCCGGCGCGGATCGACCACCACCAGCTTGCCGCCGCGCGCCTGGATCGCTTTCAGCCGCTTGGCCACATCGGGCACGGTCATCAGGCTGCCGTTCGACACCAGCGGATTGGCGCCCAGCATCAGGAAATAGTCGGTATTGTCGATGTCCGGGATCGGCAGCAGCAGCTGATGGCCGTACATCCAATAGCCCACCAGCTGGAACGGCAGCTGGTCGACCGAGGTCGCGGAGAAGCGATTCTTGGTCCGGATCAGCCCGAGGAACGCCGCGGCATGGGTCATCATCCCCCAATTATGGACGTTGGGATTGCCCTGGTACGTCGCAACCGCATCGCCGCCATGGGCCTGGATCACGCCGGCGATCCGCTCCGCCGCGTAGGCAAAGGCCTCGTCCCAGCCGATCGCGCGCCAGTCGGCGCCGTGGCGCCGCATCGGGACACGCAGCCGGTCCGGATCGTTCTGAATGTCTTGGAGCGCCACCGCCTTGGGGCAGATATGGCCGCGGCTGAACGGATCGGCGGCATCGCCCTTGATCGAGGTGATCCGCCCACCCTCGACCTCGATCGTCAGGCCGCAGATCGCCTCGCACAGGTTGCAGGCACGATAATGCGTGGCCATTGCGGCGCTCCCCGAACTCTTTGTTGTTGGGGACCGAGTATGGGCAAAGGCGGCGCAGATCGCAACCTAACGATCGTTTGGTTCGGTCGATTATGACCTGTGGGGCTCAGCGATCATCTGGGTTCGATCGGACGATCTTACGCAATGCCCTGGTCAGGAGCATCCGGTCATGAATGATGCCGATAATATCGAGCACGCCATCTGGCGCCATTCGGAAGACCAGAGCATGCCTCGGCTCGCGAACGAGCCCCGGCGGATCCGGTACGCGATCCCGGCTATCGGCGATCCGGTAGATGCCCACCTCGACGCGGGATAGCCGTTTTCGCTCAACGAGGGCTTGGTCGGGATCGCCCGCAATATCCTGCATCGCGGCGACGATCAGGGCCGTATATCGCCGGCGCCCCAGCGCGCCGAATTTTTCCTCGCTCCAGGCCAAAATCTCTCTGATCTCGACCTCGGCCGTCCGGGCAATGCGATACTCAGCCACGCCGCCCGCGATCAGCGGGCGCCGCAGGAGCATTCAAGCGATCCAAGAGCGCCTGGGTATCTTCCGGTCCGCTGACCAGCGTGTAGTCGCCACGCTCGATCGCCGCGATTCCGGCCTCTGCTACGGCCTCGATCGCCGCGAGATTGGCCTGTTCGACACGAACATCGTCCTCATAACGCCGCAGTGCCTCGCGCACGACCTCGCTGGCATTTTGATGGCGGCCGTTGGCCACCTCGGTATTGATGAATTCAGACAGGTGCTGCGTCAGTGAAAAATTGCGACCGGACATGATGCGCCTCCGCGAGGCGACACTATATCAAACTTTGATAACCACTTCAAAAACTCAGATGCACCTTCATCGCTTGGCCCTTGTCGCCGGCGAGTTCGAACGCGCGCTGGGCTTCGGCGAGCGGGATCGTGTCGGTCAACAGCGGCGTCACGTCGATCAGGCCGCGGCTGATGTAATCGACCGCCCAGCCGAACTCCTCGTGGAAGCGGAAGCTGCCGCGCAGTTCCAGTTCCTTGGTCACGATGGTGTTGACGTTGAGATCGAATTCGCCGCCCAGGCCCAGCTGCACGATCGTACCGCCCGGCCGGACGACGTCGAGGCCGGCCGCCAGTGCGCGCGCATTGCCGGAACATTCGAGCAGCACGTCGAAGCTGCCCTTGTTGGCGCCATACTCGGCCAAGCTTTCGGTCGCGACATTGACGACCCGGTCGGCGCCGACCAGGGCAGCGGTCTTCAAGGGCAAGGCCGCGACATCGGTCGCGACGATCTCGCGGGCGCCGAAGGCGCGGGCGGCGAGGATGGTAAGCGCGCCGATCGGGCCGACGCCGGTGACCAGCACCCGCTTGCCCGCGACCGTGGAGGCCCGCGTCACCGCATGCAGGCAGACGGCGAGCGGTTCGGCGAAGGCGGCCTGACCCAGGCTGATATGGTCGGGGATGGTGAAGATCTGGCGTTCGTCCGCGACCAGGATCTCGCGGAAGGCGCCCTGCACATGGGGAAAGCGCATGGCGCTACCGTAGAAGCGCACATCCAGGCAGGTGTTGGCGCGGCCGGCCAGGCATTGCGCGCAGGCGCCGCACGGCTGGTTCGGGTTGATCGCCGCACGGTCGCCGATCTTGACGCCCGAGACCTCGCTGCCGATCTCGATCACCGTGCCGGCGACCTCGTGGCCGAGGATCATCGGCTGCTTGATGCGCACCGTGCCGAAGCCGCCATGCTGGTAATAATGCAGATCCGAGCCGCAGATGCCGCCGGCGCCGATCTTGAGCTTGACCGAGCGGGGGCCGAGTGCCGGCACCTCCGCCTCTTCGATCCTGAGATCGTGCGGCGCGTGGATCACGCAGGCCTTCATCGTCGTCTCTCCCTAAAACCTATGCTACCGATAGCATAACTCATACATAAGACGAGAGGAGATGCCGCGATGTCCAATCCGTTCAGCCTGGAAGGCCGCACCGCCTTGATCACCGGATCGAGCCAGGGCATCGGCTTCAGCCTGGCGCGCGGGCTGGCCGCGGCCGGCGCCCGGATCGTGCTGAACGGTCGCGATGGCGCCAAGCTCGCCGCCGCGCAAGCGACGCTGGAAAACGAGGGCTACCGGATCGATGTCGCCGGCTTCGACGTCACCAACGGGGCCGAGACCCGCACCGCCATCGACCGGATCGAGGCGGAGATCGCGCCGATCGACATCCTGATCAACAATGCCGGCGTCCAGCGCCGGGCGCCCTTGCAGGATTTCGCCGAAGAGACCTGGAGCGAACTGATGCGCACCAACCTCGACAGCGTGTTCCTGGTCGGCCAGGCGGTCGCCCGGCACATGATCGGGCGCGGGCGCGGCAAGATCATCAACATCTGTTCGGTGCAGAGCATGCTCGGCCGCCCGAACATTGCGCCCTATGCCGCCTCCAAGGGCGCGCTGGTCATGCTGACCAAGGGCATGTGCACTGATTGGGCACCGCTCGGCCTGCAGATCAACGGCATTGCGCCCGGCTATTTCGAGACCGAACTGACCCAGGCTCTGGTCAATGACGAAACGTTTTCGACCTGGCTCAAGGGCCGCACGCCGGCCAGGCGCTGGGGCAAGGTCGAGGAGCTGAATGGCGCCGCCGTGTTCCTGGCGTCTGCCGCCTCCGACTTCGTCAACGGCCATATTCTTTATGTCGATGGCGGCATTACCAGCTGCCTCTGATCGCCGCCGATCCGGGGTAGCTCAAACCAGCTACCCCCAATAAACCACCAAGATCGTGCGACTATTCGCACTCCCCTGAGCCATGGCTTGCTTCGGCCATGCACAGATCGACCCAAGCTCGACCTGGTCGAGCCGGAAGAGAAGGGGAGTATTCGCGATGAGCATTGCCCCAGGCCCCGAAACCGCGGCCGACGGCGCGGCACCGCCGATCGCCGAGCCGGCTGCGGAACCGGCCGACGACGCATCCGACGCGACTGAAGCCGCTGCATCCGACAGCGACGACGCCTGCTTCCGCCAGCTGCTGGACGGTCTCGACGACGGCCTGGTTGCCGATCAGATCCGGAGCGCGCTCGACCAGGAACTGGACAGCGAGACGCTGCTCGACCGGCTCGCCGAAAGTTTGGCCGACGAAGGCGCCACCGACGTCGAGCTCGGCCACGCTACCCCGACGCTCGCCGCGATCACCATCCGCCACCTGCTGCAGGCGCTGGGTGCCGACCAGCCGGAACCGGCTCTGGTCCAGGAGCTGACGCCGACCGTCATGGCGACGATCCGCACCCTGATCGAGACCGGCGTGCCCGGTGCGATCCAGGCGCTGCCCGGCCTCGCCCGCCAGCTGATCCACCGTGCCGCCCGCGATCACATCGGCGGCATCGACCTCATTCCCGTGCTGCGCTGGATGGCGGAGCGCGTGGCGTTGGACCCGGACCTGGTCCGGCGTCTGTCGGGACGGGAGCCGCTGTCCCGTCCCCTGGCGACTGCCCCGCACGGCGCCGCCAAGTTTCGCCAGCAGCCGATGCGATGCCGCATCGACGGGCCTGTCGAGATCATCATCGTCCGCCGCTGAAAGGGCGGCGCCCGAGCAAGAGAGGAGTTCCCGTCATGAGCAGCCAATATCAGGGGGATGTCATGGAGAATCTGTTCGACGAAGGCCCCGAGGGCCAGGTGCATTTCGACGAGGAGGGCTTCGACGAAGAGGGTTTCGAGGCCGAAGGCTTCGACGAAGACGGCTTCGATGAGGAAGGCTTCGACGAAGAGGGCTTCGACGAGGATGGCTTCGATGAAGACGGCTTCGACGAGGACACGCCCGACCATGGCGAAGCCATGGAACTGGCGGTCGCCGACGCGCTCGACGCCGAGGATGCCGACGAATTCTTCGGCAGCCTGCTGAAGAAGGTCGGCCGCTTCGCCAAGAAGGCCCTGCCGGTCGTCGGCAAGGTCATGAGCGCCATCCCGCTGCCGATGACCCAGGCGATCGGCGGCGTCGCCAACACGATCGGCGGCATGCTGGCCGACGAGGCCGACGAGGGCGAGGCGTTCGACGGCATGCTCGACTTCGCCGAGGATGAGGATGCGTTCGACGCGGCGGCGCCGGTCATCGCCGGCCTGGCGCTGCGCAAGGCGGCACCGCATGTGAAGGCGCTGCCGCTCCACGCCCGGCGCCAGGCGGTCAAGACCGTGACCAAGGCCGTGCATCAGCTGGCCCGTCGCCATGGCACGGCGGCCGTCGCGGCCATGCCGGCCATCGTCCATACGGCCAAGCGCCACCTGGCCGCCCGCAGGTTGCCCGCGGCCCAGCTGCCGGCGGTGATCCGCAAGGTCACGGCCCATGCCCAGCGCAATCCGCGGGTGCTGAAGACCTATGTGAAGCGCGGCCGCGCCATGGTCGCGTCGGGCCCCGGCCATCACCACCATCACCGTCACCATGCAGGCCGGCATCATCGCGCCGGCGGCTATGGCACGAGCTACGGCGGCGGTTCGATCGGCCGCGGGCGTCAGCGCTACGGCGGCATCGGCCGGCGGACGTCGGGCGGGATCGGCGGCACCGGGTCCTACGGCTCGGTCGGGTACGGCGGCACCGCCAGTGCCGGGCGCTGCGCCCATTGCGGCAGGACCCAGCGCCTGCGCTTCAACGGTCCGATCCAGCTCATCATCAAGCCGGTCTGACCCGCCCGTCCCTGCAGCGCGATGCCGATGGAGCCCCATCATGGAAACGCGAAGCTTTCTCCGCTCGAAGATCCTGACCCTCGCCGCGCGCGCGCGGCGGCTGGCCCGGGTGGATTACGCTTCCGTCGGCATCCGCCCGCAGGATCTGCCCTATGCCCCCACCCCCCCCCCAATCCGCGTCGCCAACCGGCGGCTGGCCACGATCGATCGGCAGATTGCCAAGCGGATGGCGCGAGTGCAGGCCGAGGCCGACACCGCCTCCTACAGGCGCCTGCTGATCGACATCGCCCTGGTCGAACGCGAGATCGACCGGGCCCGGCGCACCTTCGGGCTGTTCTTCGAAGTGTTCGGCCAGCGCGGCACGAGCTACGCCCCCGTCTTGGCCGCCCATGACGTCATCGCCGCCGATTGCTACCGGGCGATCCGGCACAGCTCGCCCGGCCAGTTCCGCGGGCCGGTGCTGAAGCCGATCACCTATATGGAACATGGCTATTCGCCGGCGACGCTCCGGCGCGGCATCGTGCTCAATCGCCTGCTGGGCGAGGCCAACCCGTTCCCGCTGATCCGCATCCCGTTCGACCGGGACAATCCGTGGCAATCGGTGTTCCTGCACGAGGTCGCCCATAATCTGCAGGCGGACCTCGGCATCTGGCAGGAGAACCGCACCGCCGTGCTGCGCCGGGTGTTCCGCCAGGCCGGCGACCCGCTGCTGACCAAGATCTATACCGCCTGGCACAAGGAGGTGTTCGCCGATCTCGCCGCCCTGCTGCTGGCCGGACCGGCCGCCGCCTGGGGCATGGCGGCCTTCCTCGCGCACCCGGCACCGAAGGCGCTCACTTTCCGCCCCGGCGGCGCCCACCCGACCGGCTATCTGCGCATGCTGATCCAGGCCGAGATGCTGCGTCGCATGGGCTTTGCCGCGGACGCCGATCGCCTGACCCGCGTGTGGAAGACGCTCTATCGGCCCGACCGCTTCAACCGGCTGCCGGTCCGCCTGCTGGCCACATCCGACCGGCTGATCCCGGAGCTGGTCGACGAGATCGCGTTCCAGCCCCGGCGCAACATGGCGCATCACGCGCTGGTCGATGTCATCCATTTCTGCGCCGACGACCAGGCGGCGATCCTGGAGGGCAGCCGTCGTCTGGTCGAAGGCCGACCCATCGAGAGCCTGCCGCCGCGCTTTCTGGTCAGCGCTTCCAGCTATGCGCTGGAGACCGGCCGGATCGGGGCCCGGACCCTGTCCAAACGCATTGTCGACCATCTGACGCGCGGGGCCGTCGCCCCCGCGCCAACGATCGCCGAGGCGCAAGCGGCCATCGCCGCCTGACCTCCTGACCGCAACCCACATGGGAAGAGGCGAGCATGTCCTATCCATCGAGTGCCAACGGTTTCCACAGCGGCTCGGGCCAGAACGGCGCCAGCCCCCGGCCGGGCGGTCCCAGCACCGGCGACGGCATCGGCCTCGCCATCGACAATATGCTGCGCAACGAGCTCAAGGTCTCCGACCCGCGCGATGCCGGCCAGGTCGCGGCCGCCTTGCTCGCCCGCTACAAGGACAGCCCGCGGGCCCGCGGCATCGCCCAGGAGGCGCAGGGCGTGCCCTATCTGCAGCAGCAGCAGATGCAGGTGCTGCCGCCGACCATGCCGACCTCGTCCGACGTCGAATTCCGCCAGGCCAATTCCGATGTCGAGAAATCGCTGCAGGACCTGGGCTCGAGCGCGTTGCTCGATGATTTCGGACCGGAATTGGGCGGTTGGGCCCAGGCGATCCGCAGCGCCGTCGCCGAGGGCGGCCAGGCCGCCCGCAACGGCCTCGATCCGCGCCAGCGCGACAAGACGCTGACCATCCGCCGCCAATTGGGCGACTATGCCCGCATGGCCCGGTTCGTCGGCGCGCTGACGCCGTCGATGACGCCCAACTACCGCAAGCTCGCCCAGGGGCTGGACGAGGTCTCCGCCGTCCTTCTGGTGATGCTCGGCGAGGCGCTCGCCAATATCGGCTTCTCCAGCGGCTATTATCTGCTGCAGGTGCCCTTCGTCGAGTTGCAGCAGCGCCGGGATTCGGCGGTGTTCGGCCTGCGCAACCTGGTCGGGTCGACCCAGCAAGCCTACGACGCCGACGCCTGGCCGCGCGGGGTCAACGCCTATCGCTTCCTGTTCAACACGCTTGAGGAACAGGGTCAGGGTGATCTGCGCGCGCTCCTGGTCGAGAGCGAGCTCGCCCGCGCCATGGACGATCTGATCACACGCGCCGGCCAGGGCGGCGCCGACGGGTTGCGCGCCCTGGGCGTCACCGCCGGCATCGATCTCGAGCGGTTCCGCCGCCTGGTCGTCGTGGCCTCGACCTTGCGCCGGAAAGGCATCGAATATCAGTCGCCGCCTTTGAGCGCGTTCCTCGAATCCCTGCTGCTGTTCGTCGACGCCTTCACGCCGGCCGGCGGCAGCCGCTTCCTCAAGATCGCCCGGCCGCCGATCCTGTTCTACGGGCTCTACAACCAGACGCTGGGCGACGAGAGCTTCGATACGACCCTGATGGAGCTGATCCAGCTCCGCGGCCAGATCGCGACCCAGGTCGACTACCTGCTCTACGGCTTCGAGCCGAACCGCGCGACGATCCAGATCCTGCTCGACATGATGGTCTATCTGATCGACCGGATCATCGACCTCTACGCCGTCTCGGTCGATACCGAGAGCGTCCCCGAACAGCGGGCGATCGCCTACTTCCTGATCATCGCCCAGATCGCGGCGCAGATCGATCCACGGATCGATCCGAAGGTCGCCAATCCCAATCCGATGTCGCAGAACCTGACGCAATATCAGGCCGCGATAGGCGGCGTCATCGGGCAGATCGCCCTGCGCAATTCGCGCATCGTGGCCGGCCTGAAGACGAGTTCGATCACGCCGATCACCGCCTTCGAAGAGCCGAACATGACCAAGTTCTTCCGGCGCTTCGCGACGCTTGCCCGCAAGGCGCTGCTGAAATTCAACAGCGCGGCGGTTTCGTCCACGGCCGAGCCCCCAGGCTATCCGCAGCCGGATCAGCCGGACAGTCTCTACCCGTGGGACATCGATTATGCCCTGCTCCGCCGCACGCTGCCGAGCTCGATCGAGCAGGAGCTGCTGATCCAGCTCGGCGTCGAAGAGCGCTGGCTCAATCTCGTTCGCACCATGTCGCCGGACTTCCAAGCGGACAACCGCATCTTCCAGCGGCTACAGGACACGGTTCGCTTCGTTCTGCTTCAGCTCGGCCATGTCGGCGATACGAACCTGCTCGATAGCGAAGGCGACCTCGTCACCATGACCCTGCCGGCGCAATACGAGACGACACTCGACCGGATCAGTTCGGCCCTCAGGAGATAGAGGAACGCAATCATGAGCGAAATGCACGCCCGGCCCCGCACGGTTTTCGAGGCGATCAACGATCTCTCGAGCGCCGAAACGACCCTCGCCGATGCCGTCTCAGGGCGGCGCGGCCTCCTGGCCCTGCTGAAGGAGCAGGCTCCCAAAGGCAGCGTGGTCGAAGACCTGTCCAAGGCAGCCAAGGCGATCACCGCCTTGGCCAACGCCCTCACCGCATGCCACGAGCCGACCTCGTCCAGCTCCGCATCCACCTCGATATCGACGCCGACATCGACATCCGCGCACGCGGCCATCGGCCTGCTCGCCTCTCAGGTGCCGCCGGCGCCGAGCCAGATCGCCAGCTTCTTCGAGCACGTCCAGACGATCGCCACCGCCTTTGATCCGACCGCGCCGGCCACGGCCAACCTGCCGTCGCTGTTCGACAAGATGGTCAATGGCCCACTCGGCAAAGGCATGCCGCTCGGCGACGTCAAGACGGCGATCGACATCATCGGCGACGCGTTCCGTCCAAGACAGGAGGGTGGTCCCAGCATCCACGACCTGATCGTCAAGGTCGTGAACGGCCCGCTCGACAAAGACAGCCCGCCCGATGCGTACCTGACCGCGCTCAAGACCATCGCCGCCGCCGCGGATCATTGGCGGACCTGCATCGCCGACCAGCCCAGAGACGTGAAGGTCGCAGGGCGGGTCTGCGCCGAGGTCGAACAGATCGTCGTTCTGGCCGAGTGCCGCGCCTTGTCGCCGCAGGCACTGACGCCTTTGCTGGGCTTGCTACACCAGCTCGAAAGCGGCTTGGCCGGCATCGGGCTCGATCACAACCGGGCCCAGGAACTGACGGCGAGCTATCTCAAGACCATCGGCCAGATCGATAGCACGATCGCCGGCAGCCCGGACCTCAAGGGGCTGAAGCCCCTGACGAAGCGGCTGCAGATGAAGGCGCCAAGCGGGACGCGCGAGGAGATGCAGGCGCATCTCGCCCAGCAGCTGAGACAGGTCCACGAATTCACCGCGACCGCCCTTGCCCACTGCGCGGCCCACGCCCCACGCATGACAGTTCAAGGCTGATAGGCGCGCTTCGCGCCCGACCGCCCGGTAGAGACCTCTAGGAGGCAGCGATGACTATACAAACCACGGAAACCCTGCAGCGCCTGTGGAACGATTTTCTGCACGACCAGCTGGAAAACTTGGCCCCGGCGGAGCGCCAGCAATATGAGCAGCGCTTCGAGGAACGCTTCAGCGACCTGGTCAGCGCCGGGTCGGGCGATACGGCCCACCCCGGCAGCGACGGGTTCCTGGATCTCCTGGGTTTCGGCGGCCGCGGCGCCCTGCCGTTCGAACAGATCTCCTATCCGCATATCACGCCGGATTTCGACGACAGCATCGTGCCGAGCCAGCTTCATGCCGCAGCCGAGCTCTATTACATCCATCAGCACGAGCGGATGAAGATTTTCCGGGTGGTCGAGGTGCTGCAGCAGCTGTTCCGCCAGGGCAAGATGCGCATCCAGCGCGGCCCCGGCGCCCGGGCGCTCTACCAGCTGGAAAAATGGACGCCGCTGCGCTATTCGCGCCGCGACCGCCATATCGCCTATAAGCGTGCTTTCAATTATGGCGGCAGCGACATGCCGGCCGGTGGCGTGGTCAACCGCAGCTTTCATCGCCAGTTCGTGGGCTTCATGGTGGCCCTGTCGCAATATTTCCGCGACATGATGATCGGCGAGGTCATCCGTGGCGGCCAGCTGATCGAACAGCGCCCGTTCGGCAGCATCGGCACGGTCCAGCGCATCGCCCTCGACCTGCGCTATGCGCTCGACCGCTCGACCTACGGCAATGTCTTCGCGCTGACGATCGAGACCGGCCATTACCTGAAATCGGTCCTGCAGTTGCTCGACACGCCCGACATCAAGAAGGCGTTCGACGCCAACAACGGCTGGGACGTGATCGAGATCGTGTCGAACCGCTATCTGGGCGGCATCGCCGAGCCGTCGCAGCGCGCCAAGATGGCCGAGAGCGGCCGTCGCATCCTGCAGTTCGTGGCCGACCATAATTTCAAGACCTCGGTCGACCCGATCCTGTTCCAGTCGGAGATCCGTCCGGTCGCCCCCCACGCCGAGGCCTGGCTGGCCGCCTATCGGATGACGCCGGAAGGCCGGGGTTTCCCCGGCGTGATCCCGGCGCTGCAGAGCGTGCTGGGTACGGAACGCATGGCAGGCTGACGGTCTGCCGGAACGGGGGCGGGGAGCGGGAGATATGCGGCGATGTTCGACGATCTCGAGATCCGGCTGGCGCATCGCAGACAGAGCATCGTGCTCGACCCCGGTCTGGCACTATCGCTGCACGGGGCGCCGATCGCCGCCCGCCTCGGCCGGGTCGCCGACCTGTGGATCGTGCCGGAGCTGTGGCACATCCTGGACAATGTGGCACTCTCCCAGGGCCATCGCCGGGCATTCGACCCGGAACGGTCGCTGGGCCACGCCCCGCGCGACATGGCGCTCTCGGTCCGGCTGTGGGAACGGTTGCGCTCGGAAAGCGACCTTAGCAGCGGCGCGTTCTTCTGGATCGGCGACGCACTCAGAGAATCCCGGCTGCCCGAGGCGGCACCCCCGGGGCTGCTGCAGAATTGCGAGATCCTGGCGCAATCCTTCGACGCGCGCGGCCATGCCACCCGCGCCGGCAGCCGCTCGCCGCTCTGGCCCGCGACCCGCGACGCGCTCGCCTTGTCGGTTGTGCTCGGCACCGGGTTGGTGCTGACCCATCTGGACGGGGACGGCCGCCCACCGGCGCTCTGCCGCATGCTCGACGAATGCGCCGTACGCTCGACGCCGATCGATGCCGGTGACGGGGTCGCGGCCCGCGAGCGTGAACAGCTTCGCCGCATGGCCGCCGCCTGCGGCCTCGCCAAATTCGTCTTCGCCGGCCTGAACCTGGCCGTGCTGCAGCTGCTGGTGCCGCGCTACGTGCCGTTCAGCGTGCCGGCCGAACCGGACGGGCTGCCCGATCTGGAAGACCTGCCGCTCGCCGTGTCGGCCACGCTCTGGGACGGTGCGGAAGGCTTCTGGTACCCGCTCTGACGAGGAGATTCCCATGCGGCACCATCCCGAGCTTCGGACCAACAAGCCGGATCTGGTCATCCAGACCGTCAGCGGGCAGATCGCCCACCCGGTCGGCGGCCCTTCGCCCTGGCGGATCGGCAATGACGGCAAGCTGCGCGTGCTGCCGGCGACCGGCGGCATTTCCATCAACAAGCGCATCGGCGACCGCTGCGTCGGCCTTGCCGCCGACCATGTCGAACCCGGCGTGTCGCTGCACAACAACGGCCGCGAGGTGATCGGCGCGCGCAACGGCCCGAACATGGCGCTCGTGACCTATGCCTGCGTCGGCAACCACGCCCGCGTCATCTCCGGCCCGGCCCAGGGGGCAGCCGGCCTCGTCACCGGCAAGCACGGCGGCGTCTATCATGTCATGGTCGACTTCCCGACCGAGATCCTCTGCAAGCTTAGGATTGGCGACCGGATCCAGATCTATTCCTATGGGCTGGGCCTGAGCCTCTCCGACTATCCCGACATCGCCGTCACCAACTGTGCTCCCGGCCTGCTGCGGCGCTGGGGCATCCGCGAACGCAATGGCGCGCTGGAGGTGCCGGTCACCCATCGCGTGCCGGCCGGCATCATCGGATCGGGCCTGGGCAAGAACACAGTCTGGCGCGGCGATTTCGACATCCAGCTGTTCGACCCGGCGGTGCGGCGGAAATTCGGCCTGGGCTCGCTCCGCTTCGGCGATCTGGTTGCCGTGGTCGATCACGACGCCCGCTTCGGCCCCGCCTATCGCGCCGGCCGGACCACGATCGGCGTGATCGTGCATTCCGACAGCACGGTCAGCGGCCACGGCCCCGGTATCACCGCGCTGATGACCGGGCCTGCCGAACTGCTGCGGCCGATCGCGAGCCCGGCCGCCAACCTGGCGACGGTCTATGGCCTGCGGTCGCTCGACAGCCCCCAGGCCTATCGGCCGCTCGCCGGCCGGCAACGGCTGTTGCCGTTGCCGGCTACCGCACAAACCGCGCGGGCTGTGAATGCGCTCACTTGACTCAGCAGGGGGTTGGAAATATTTTCCAATGAAATTCAGAGATCAATTGGTCGCACCTTCATGAATTCCAGAAACGGAAGACTTATGAAGGATCGAGAACATGGTCGGGGACAAAACAACAAGTCAAATCGATCGCATCTCTCCTGGAGATGTCATCTGTGGATTTGTGGCGGTCGATCGAAAATACATCGTTGTAAATTGTGACGCCAACTTAGAACAGAATCCAGATTACTATGCTTCGGCCGGAACGATTTACGTCGATGGGATCGCCTATCCGATCTTCGAAGTGCAAGATCCGGAGCAGCAGGATGTGGCCCGCCTGCTGACCGAGCGGGAGTTGCAGATCGCGGTTCTAGTCGCGCAGGGGATGCAAACCAAGCGCATCGCCTTCCTGCTGAAAATCAGCGAATGGACCGTCTCGGCCCATCTGCGCCGGATCTTCACCAAGCTTCGGGTCGAGAGCCGCGCCGCCATGGTCTATCGCTGCGCCGGGTTGATCCACAGCAGTGAGCCCGGCTCGAAAAGCTAGGCCGCTTCGCGCATCGGCGCGGCGGTCTGAAACAAGTCCCCGACATCACCGCCGCCCACCAGAAGCAGCCCCGCTCCTCAATGGGCATCGGCCGACGGGCCTTTGGGCGGGGCGACCTTGCGCATCAGCGGCACCATCAGGGTGGCCACCGTGAAGCAGCCCATGATCACCAGAAAGGCGTCGGAGAAGGTGAGCGTCAACGCCTCGCGCATGGTCAAGGACCAGAGCCGGCCGAGTGCCATCTCGTGCCCCAGCACCGCATTGCCGCCGGCGGCGAGCGTGCTCGACGCGGTCGTGCGGTCGAGCAGCCCGACCATCGCCGGATTGGTCGTGTTCAGATGCTCGGCCAGCCTGAGGAAATGCAGGTTGAGCCGATCGTTCAGGATCGTGGCGCAGCCGGCGATGCCGATGGCGCCGCCCAGGTTGCGCATGAGGTTGAACAGGCCGGACGCGAGCTTCAGCCGATTGGGCTCCAGGCCGCCCAAGGTGAGCGTCACCGTCGGCGCCACGGCGAACTGCTGGGCGAAGCCGCGGATCGCCTGGGGCAGCAGCAGTTCGCGCCAGCCCCAGTCATGGGTGATCGGCGCGAAGTTCCACATGCTGAGGGTGAAGAGCGACAGGCCGAACATCAGGAGCCAGCGCAGATCGATACGCCGTGCGAGGAACGTGTAGACCGGAATCGCCGAGACCTGAAACAGGCCGGTCGAGAAGATGGCCGTGCCGATCTCGAGCGCGCTGAAGCCGCGCACCCGCCCGAGGAACACGGGCGTCAGGTAAATCGTCGCGAAGATGCCGATGCCGGTCACGAACGAGAAGAAGCAGCCGAGCGCGAAATTGAGGCTCTTCAGCGCCCGAAGATCGACGACGGGCCGGGCGAACGTCAGGCTGCGCCAGACGAACATCACGCCACAGATACCGGCAATCCAAGCCGTCGTCAGGATCGTTTCGTCTTCGAACCAGTTCCAGCGCGGGCCCTCCTCGAGCGTATATTCGAGGCAGCCGAGAAACACCGCCATCAGCAGCATGCCCAGATAGTCGGCACCCTTGATCAGCGACGGCTCGGGCTTGTCGACGCGGACCAGCAGCGGCACGACCACGGCGACGAAGATGCCGGGCACCAGATTGATGAAGAACAACCAGTGCCAGGAATAATTGTCGGTGATCCAGCCGCCGATCGTCGGGCCGAGCGTGGGTGCCAGCGAAGCGATCGAGCCGATGCAGGCGGCGGCGATCACGCGCTGGTGCCCGTTGAAATAGATGAATGCCGTCGTGAACACGGTCGGGATCATCGAGCCGCCGAGGAAGCCCTGCAGCGCCCGGAACACGATCATGCTCTGGATGTCCCACGCCCAGCCGCACAGCAGGCTGGTGACCGTGAATCCTATGGCCGAGGCGCAGAACAGCCAGCGCGTCGACATCACGCGCGACAGCCAGCCCGACAGCGGGATCACGATGATCTCGGCGATGAGATAGCTGGTCTGGACCCAGGCGGTCTCGTCCGTGCCGGCGGAGAGCCCGCCGCCGATGTCGCGGAGCGAGGCCGAGACGATCTGGATGTCGAGCGTCGCGATGAAGAAGCCCACGCACATGGTGGAGAAGGCCAGAACCTTGGCCAGCATCGTGAGCTCGCCCGGCGACGCCGAAGCCGCCGGCGCTAGGGGGCGTGGCGCGACGAGGGCGCTCATGGCGCCGCTTTTCCGGCGCGCTCGTCGACATCGGCCGTGACCGACAGGCCCGGGCGCAGGCGCCCCAGCAGCGACGCATCGCCGTCGAGCAGGATGCGCACCGGCACGCGCTGCACGATCTTGGTGAAATTGCCGGTGGCGTTTTCCGGCGGCAGCACGCTGAACTCGGCGCCGGTCGCCGGCGCCAGGCTCAGCACATGGCCATGGAAGGTCTCGCCCGGCAGCACGTCGGCCGAAATGGTCGCAGGCAGGCCCGGCACCATCTTCGCCAGCTGGTTTTCCTTGAAATTGGCATCGACCCACAGCCCGCGCGCCGGCACGATCGAGATCAACTGCGCACCGACGGTGGCGAAGGCACCCTGCCGCGCGCTGCGATTGCCGACCGTACCGTCGATCGGTGCCCTGAGCTCGGTATAGCTGAGGTTGAGCCGGGCGGTCTCACGGTCGGCGATGGCGCCGGCCAGTGCCGCCTCGGTCTGGCGCTTCTGGGTATCGATCACGTCGATCTGGCGCGTGGCCGCATCGGCCGTGGCCCGGGCCTTGTCGCCGGCGGCGATCGCTTCCTTATAGTCCGCATCGGCCCGCTGCGAGGTCTGGACCGAGGCCGCGGCATGGGCGGCCAGGTCGCGGAAGCGGACCTGATCATCCTTGGCGCGCATGATCTCGGCATCGGCGGCAGCGATGCCGGCCTGGGCCTGGGCGATCAGGGCCTGCTGCAGCTGGCGGGTCGCGTCCAGATTGGCGAGCGTCGCCTGTTGGCCGGCAACCGCCGCCTCGGCCTTGGCCAAGGCCGCGCGATAATCGCGATCGTCGAGCTTGACCAGCAGATCGCCGGCATGGACCGCCTGGTTGTCGGCCACGGCGACCTCAGCCACGAAGCCCGCGACCTTGGGTGCGATCACCGTGACGTCGCCGCCGACATAAGCATCGTCGGTGCTCTCGATGAAGCGCCCGACCGTCCACCAGCCATGGCCGAACCAGGTCGCGGCGGCCAGAGTGATGATACCGGCACCGGCCAGTGCCAGATGCCGGCGCGATCCGGTTGCAGGCTTGGCGGGCAGGGCGACCGCGGTCCGATCGATGACCTGGCTGCTCATGACTTGACTCCCTTCTCTCCGTGGGTCCGCGCGTAGGCCTGACGCCTGCGGACGCGATCATTGGCGGCCGGCCCGGCCGCGGTGGCGAATTCAGGGGCGGCCAGCACCCGGCCGCTCAGGCGATCGACCAGCACCGGCTCGGCAACTGCGCCGGTCTCGGCATCGACCAGATCGACCGTGTGGCCCTCCGGCATGAAATGCTTGTTGCCCCAGGCGAGGAGCGACCAGAGCACCGGCCGGAAGTCGCGACCGAGTTCGGTCAGCAGATATTCGTGACGCACCGGCCGCGCACTGTATTGGCGCCGCTCCAGCAGCCCCGCCGCGACCAGGCCATTGAGGCGTCGCGTCAGCATATTGGGCGCGATCTCCAGGCTTGCCTGGAACTGGCCGAACCGGGTCAGTCCCTGAAACGCGTCGCGCAGAATGAGGATGCTCCACCATTCCCCGACCCGTTCCAGACTGCGGGCGATCGCGCATTGCATCTCGCCGAAGATCTTATGTTGCATAGCAGGGCTCGCCCTGTTGATATCATGATGAAAGCCATATATAGCACTCACTATCGTGATGCAAGTATCATGATGCAACCGGGATCGAGGAGTGCGGCGATATGGATGGGACGGACAGTCTGGGCGTCGAACGGCGCCTGTTTCTGGAGGATCTGCGGGTCGGGCAGCGCTTCACGAGCGGCACCCACAGGCTCGATGCCGCGGAGATCACCGGCTTCGCGGCCGCGTTCGATCCACAGCCGTTCCATCTGGACGACGCGGCCGCGAAGGCAAGCCTGTTCGGCGGCCTGGCCGCGAGCGGCTGGCACACGGCCGCGATCACCATGCGGCTGAATGTCGAGCGCGGGTTGCCGTTTTCCGGCGGCATCATCGGCGCCGGCGCCGAGATCACCTGGCCGAAGCCGACCCGGCCCGGCGACATTCTGAGGGTCGAGAGCGAGGTGGTCGAGATCAAGCCGTCCCGCTCCCGCCCCGACCGCGGCATGGTTACCGTGCGCAGCGAGACCGTGAACCAGCGCGACGAGATCGTGCAGATCCTGGTCGCCAAGCTGGTCGTGCCGCGCGCGGCCGTGACGGGAGAGCGCTGAGATGCGCGCCCATCCTTTGGCCCTCACCCTGGCGCTCGGCTGCGGCGTCGCCGCCTGCACCATTGTCGGCCCCGACTATCAGGCGCCGACTGAAACGCTGAAACCGTTCCATAGCGCGGACGCGGTCTCGGCCCGCCCGGCCGCACCGGCACCGGCGCTCGACCAATGGTGGACCGGGTTCAACGATCCGGTCCTGACCCAGATCGTCCAGCGCACGCTCGATCAGAACCTGGATCTGGCCGCCGCGCTTGCCCGGGTCGATCAGTCGCGCGCCGAAGCCCGCGCCGCCGGCGCCAAATTGCTGCCGACCGCCGATCTCGACACCGGCATCAGCCCGCTGCATCAATCGACCGAGGGCCCGCTCGGCACGGTCGCGCGCCATCTGCCCGGCTATAGCCGCGACCAGAGCGACTATAATGTCGGCCTCGGGGCCAGCTGGGAAATCGACCTGTTCGGCGGGCTGCAGCGCGGCGTCGAGGCGGCAAGCGCCGAGGCGGATGCCGCCGAAGCCGAGCATCTGGGCGTGCGCATCTCGGTCGTGGCCGAGGCGGCGGACGCCTATTTCCAGATCCGCGGCGACCAGGCGCGGTTGAAGCTGGCCGCCGACCAGGTCGCGACCGACGCCCATCTGCTGGATCTGGTGCGCCTGCGCCAAAGCAAGGGGGCCGCGACCGATCGCGAGACCGCCCAGGCCCAAGCGCTGTTGTCCCAGGCGCGCGCGACCCTCCCGCCGCTGCGCACCGCGCTGGAGGCACAGAAGAACCGGCTCGACGTGCTGATGGGCGTCCAGCCCGGTACCGACACGCTGAACCTCGCGGCCGATGCGCCGATCCCGGCCGTGCCGGGCGTCTCGCCGGACAAGGACGCGAGCGACCTGTTGCGCCGCCGCCCGGACGTGATCGCGGCCGAACGGCGCCTGGCCGCCTCCAATGCCCGCATCGGCGCGGCGATCTCGGACTATTATCCCAAGGTCTCGCTGTCCGGTCTGTTGGGTTTCGAAAGCCTGAGCGCCGGCCATCTGTTCACCGGCGCCGCGTTCCAACCCCAGGCGACTGCGGGGCTGCGCTGGCGCCTGTTCGATTTCGGCAAGGTCGATGCCGAAGTCGCCCAATCGCGCGGCGCCAACGCCGAGGATCTGGCGATGTACCGCAAATCGGTGCTGCATGCAGCCGAGGATGTCGAGAATTCCTTCACCGCCCTGGTCCAGCTCGAAGCGCAGAACCAGGAACTGTCGGACGAGATCGCGGCGCTGACCAAGGCGCGCGATAGTTCCGAGGAGGCCTATCAGGGCGGCGCCATCGCGCTGACCGACGTGCTGGACGCCGACCGCCAGCTGCTGCTGGCCCAGGACGACCAGGCCCGCACCCGCGCCGACACGGCCCGCGCCGCGGTCAGCTCGTATCGGGCATTGGGCGGCGGGTGGTAACTGACGAGCCTGCATTTATAACATCGTCGTGCCCGGGCTTGACCCGGGTACCCACGGCGCTGCCGCAGCGCCGGGAACTCACCAAGATCGGTGCCAAGCGGTGAGGCGTGGATGCCCGGGTCAAGCCCGGGCATGACGGATTTTAGAGGGCGCGCGCCGCGTAGCGGTGGCGCACCTGCTCGTCGGCGGCGGGACCGGGGGCGGAGCGGTGGGTGGCCTCGCTCAGGGGCTTGCCGGTCAGGCGATCGACCACGATCGGATCGGCGACGGCGCCGGTCTGGCTGTCGACGATCTGGACCGCCGGCCCCTCGGGCGCGAAATGCTTGTTGCCGAAGGCGAGGATGGTCCAGAGCACCGGCCGGAAGTCCCGGCCCATCTCGGTCAGGACATATTCGTCGCGCGGCGGCCGCTCGCTATAGCGCCGGCGTTCGAGCAGACCGGAATCGACCAGCGTGTTCAGGCGCCGGGTCAGCATGTTCGGCGCGATCCCCAGGCTTTTCTGGAACTGATCGAACCGGGTCAGACCCATGAAGGCATCGCGCAGGATCAGGATGCTCCACCATTCGCCGACGCGCTCCAGGCTGCGGGCGATCGGACAGGGCATGTCGCCGAAACTTTTACGCTGCATGGTGCTTCCAGGCTTTTTGGCGGCTGGCACCAGTGCCGGTCGCCTGCATATCATGGTGATAGACGCCTGAATTTGCCAATCAGATCTTACTGCAGCTGTGGCTTCTTGAGGAAGCTGCCGCGATCGGCCGACTTCACGCGCAGCCAGCTTTCGCGGCCGTTGCGCAGGATGCGCAGCGGGACCTCGGCACCGGCCGGGCCGCTCTGCCAGATGCGGCGGTAGAAATCGGCGAGGCCGTCGACTTCGCCGTCGCGGACGTCGGAGATGATGTCGCCCTGGCGCAGGCCCGCCGCATCGGCCGGGCCGCCTTCGGTGACGCTCAGGACCACGACCCGGCCGTTGCTCTCGGCCGAATAGATCCCGAGCCACGGCCGCGGCAGTTTGTTGGGCCGGCCGCGGGTCAAGAGATCGTCGAGGATCGGCGGCAACAGGTTGATCGGCACGACCATGTTGATCTCGGCCGTCTCGCCGTCGCCGGCCATTTCCAGGCGGAGCGAGCCGATGCCGAGCAGCTTGCCGTCGGCGCCGACCAGGGCGGCACCGCCCCAGGATGGGTGCGCGGGCGCGATGAAGATCGCCTCGTCCAGCAGATATTCCCAATAGCCGGCGAATTCCTGCTTCGCCAGGATGTTGGCCCGGACCGAGCGGCCGGTGCCGTCGGCGAACACGACCGGATCGCCGACCTCCGCCCCATCCGCATCGCCGAAATCGAGCGCGGGCAATCCCAGCGGGCCCAGCGCCTGCACCAGGCCGAAGCCGGTCTCCTGATCGTATCCGAGCGCATGGGCCGGCACGACGCGCCCGTCATGGCGGGTCAGCCAGATCTCTTCCGCTTCGGTGATCAGATAGCCGATCGTCAGCACCAGGCCGGTGTCGCGAATGACCACACCGCTGCCATCCCGCCGGGTCCCGAGAATCGTGGCGGTGAAGGCATCTTCCGGTATCGACGCGCGGACGCCGACGACGGACCGCAGAATGGGATCGATATCCATGCTTTCATCCCCGGGTGCATCGAGACCGAAGATTTGGGGCCGCACCGGGGCGAAAGCAACCATCGCCCGATCCCAGGTCGCGGACCCAAGGCTTATTCCGCGGCTTCGGCCAGCTCCCGCCACAGGTTCCAGGCTCGGTCGAGCTGGCCGTTGTTGGTGATGGTGATGGCCGCCCCCTCCTCCGCCGTCAAATAGACCGGGGTGCCCAGCCTGAGCGCGTCGGCCTGCAGCTTGGCATTCACCTCGGTATAGACCGCGCGGAACACGGCTTGGCGGATCGACGTGCCGACAACGGTCGAGCCATGGCCGCGCATCAGCACGACCGGCCGCTCACCCAGCACATCCGCCAGTGCCACGCCCAGCTCCGGCGACCGGATCAACAGGTCGGAGGCAGGACCGGCCGTATCGCGGATCTCGAACACCGGCGTGCTCTCGCCGATGAAGCCGCTCATGTGGCAGATCGCGCGCAGCGGCTGGCTCGGCACCGTGCTGAACACCACGACCGAGGGCGAATGGCTATGGACGACGGCCATGACGTCGGGGCGGGCGCGGAACAGCTCGCCATGGATGAAGCGCTCCAGATAGGGCTTCGGCCCATCGGGGTTCACCAAGGTGCCGTCCAGCTCATATTCCTGGATGTCCGCCGGCGTGACCTGACCCGGCGCCATGTTGCGGGCGAGCAGGAACCGGTCGGCGCGATCGGGGTGGCGGGCGCTGATATGGCCGAAACCATCGACCACGCCCTGATGGAACAGGATGCGGTTGGCGGCGGCGAGTTCGTCGATGACGGTAGCGAGCTGGGACATGAATCCGGTCTCCTCAGACCCGGACGCGCGACAGGACCTGCGGCGCAAACAGGTCCTCGGGCGTCAATAGACGGTGGCAGACGCCCTGTTCGTGGGCGTAGCGCAAAAACGCCTCGAGCGTGGTGCGATTGCCGTCCACGCCGTAGGGCCAATGATCCTCGCCGAACAGCTCCTGGGCCTGGCGGGCATATTCGAAGCACCAGGGGATCGGGAAGCGGGGTGCGGTGACTTCGAGCGCGCGGGCGACGCTCTGGCGCTTCGCCTGTTCGAACGCCTTCAGCAGGCTCATGGCGATCCAGGGATGCGCGTCGACGGCGGCCCGTTTGATCGCGATCACATGCATGATCGGGAAGATGCCGGTCGCGCGGTAATAATCCGCCTCGACCGCCATATAGTTCGGGATCAGCCGGACGATGTCCGGATGACCCTGCTCGAAGCAATCCGGCGCATGGGCCGACAGCGCCGCATCGATCTCGCCGTCGATCAGCATCTGGCTGAGGCTCTTGGTCGGCGCCGGCGTCAGGCGCAGGCCGGCCGGCAGATCGAGCTTCACCTTTTCGACCCGGCCCGGCTCGTTGACGCCGGCCTGGATCCAATCGACGCTGGTGAGGTCGATGCCATATTGATGCGCCATGAAGCCGCGCGAATAGACCGCCGCGGTCTGCGCCCATTCCGGCAGGCCGATGCGCTTTCCGGCCAGATCCCGGGGCGTCTTCACCGGGCCGTCGCGCCGGACATAGATCGAGGAATGGCGGAAGATCCGCGACGGGAACACCGGGATCGCCGTGAAGGACGTGTCGCCCTGGGAGATGAGCGAGACGTATTTGGCGAAGGACAGTTCCGACACGTCCCATTCGCGATGCTTCAGGAAGCGGAAGAAGATCTCCTCGACCGGCAGGCTGAGGCAGGTGAGCTTGATGCCTTCCGGCACGATGCGGCCGGCGGTCAGGTCCTCGACGTGATCGTAGCGGCTGATGGCGAGGGTAAGCGGGACTTCGTTCATTTGCCTTGGCCTTGCGAGCGTGCCGGATAGAGCGGCGGCGCGGATGACGGGACGGGGGCGAGTTCGGCCGCGGCACCGGGCGCGCGGTTGCGCACGATCGGAAGACGGCCGAGGAAGAACAACGCACCGGCGGAGACCACGATCGGCGCCGCCGCGGTCGCGAACAGAGCGCCCAGTGGCAGGCTGAGCGCGATCAGCTGGCCACCGATCACCGGCCCCAGGATCGAGCCGAACCGGCCCATGCCGAATGCCCAGCCGGTGCCGGTCGAGCGCATGTAGGTCGGATAGAGCGTGCCCGAGAGCGCATTGATGCCGGCCTGGCCGCCGATGATGCAGAGGCCGGCGACCGTGACCAGGATCATGAGCGGCGTCTCGTCGGTGCCGACATGGCCCAGGGCCGCGACGCAGGGCACGGCGACCGCGAAGGCGGCGACGATGCCGAGCGTGCCGATCCGATCCAACAGCCGGCCGACGATCAGGCTGCCGACGCCGCCGCCGGCCTGCAGCAGGGCCGTCGCGATCACGGCATGGGCCAGCGGCACGCCGCTGTCGGCAATGACCGTCGGCAGCCAGCTCGTGAGGAAATGCAGCGAGACCATGTTGGCGGCATAGGCGAGCCAGAGCAGGCTGGTCATCGACGCGCGCGCGCCGGTGAACAGATGCCGGACCGGCAGACCCTGCTGCACTTCCTCCTGCAGGACGAACGTTGCGTCATCGGCGAGCGTCAGATCCGGCCGGACCCGGCGCAACAGCGGCAGCACCAGATCGGTCCGCCCGCGCCGCAGCATCAGGAAGCGCACCGACTCCGGCAGCACGAAGATCGACAGCACGCCGATGCCGAGCGGCAGGATGCCGCCGACGATGAACACGCTCTGCCAGCCATAGTCGGGCATCAACTGCGCCGCGATGACACCGCCCAAGGCGCTGCCGACGGTATAGCCGATGAACATGATGCCGACGCGCGTCGCCCGCACCTTGGCCGGCGCATATTCGGTCATGAGCGCGATCGCGTTCGGGATCGATCCGCCCAGCCCCAGGCCGGCGATGGCGCGCAGCACCAAGAGCTGGGTCAGGTCGGTCGCATAGGCGCTGGCGAGCGTGAAGACACCGAACAGCAGGCAGCCCATGACGATCATACGCTTGCGGCCGAGCCGGTCGCCGAGGTTACCCAGCAGCGTCGCCCCCAGCATGAAGCCACCCAGACCGGCGCCGAACACGCCGCCGAACGCCGCCTTGTCGGAATGCCAGGCCTTGATGATCGCCGGGGCCGCATAGCCCACGACCTGCATGTCGTAGCCTTCGATGAACATGAAGGCGCAGATCCAGAACATCAGGCTGGCCTGAAACCGGCCGAAGCCCTGCCCCTCGATCAGGGCCCCGAGGTCAAAGGGCGCGCGTGCCATGAATTCAACTCCTCCCGGTTTGCGTGACGCTTCTCTTGGCGAGATATTACTTCGGAAACGAAGGATCTTGCTCTGGCCCTGTTTTGTCAAGCGCCGGAGCAGCCTCGGACCGGCGCGGGCGCGACAAATGGGCGTCGAGATTGCTGCGGATGCGCGCCAGCACCAGGCGCAGAAATCCAACCTCGCCGTCGCTCAAGCCCTCAAGCGCCACCCGGTTGACGTCGATGGCGAAGGGCATCAACTGGTTCTTGAGTGCCAAGCCGCTGGGCGTCAAATGGACATGGATCTTGCGCCGGTCGTCGACCGAGCGCCGCCGCTCGATATAGCCACGCCGTTCCATATTGCGCAGCTGCTCCACCGTCGTCTGTTCCATGGAGCCGACGCGCTGGCTGAGTTCGCGCTGGGTGAGGCCGTCCTCTTCCCACAGCGCGCGGAAGAAATACCACATGCCGACGGGGATGTCGTAGGGCGCGAGGCGATCCTGCAGATCCTGGGCAAACTGGCGATGGGTCGTGCGGATCGCAGACCCGATGCTGAAGGCCAGCGGGTAATCCACGTCGGGCAGCGGCGCCGGATCGGGTTTGGGTTTGGGTTTCGGAGGATTGCGCATCGCTCTCTTCGGCTTTGACGCACCGCACAAAATCTCTTCGGTGCCGAAGCTTTATATCATGCCGATCGGCCTCTGGCACGGGAATGTGATCGGGCGTGACTTTCCGGGTCGCGGCAAAGAGTGCTGCTGTCGCCCACGATCAAGTTCCGAGCACACGGAACCGCGGACCAAGCCGTGAACCAAGCACAGGGGTGGGAAATGCCGACGTCGGACGATCCGAAACATATGATGGCGAGCCTGGTCGCCCGGAAGCTGCGCTTTATCGCGGTGCTGTCGGTGATCTATTTGACGAGCTATGTCGGCCTGACCGTGCTGGCGGGCTTCGCGCGGCCGTTCCTGGCGGCGAAGGCGCTGGGTCCGGTCAATGTCGGCTTCGTGCTGATCGCGGCCAACTATGTGCTGTCCTGGGTCCTGGCACTGATCTATGTCCGGGTCGCCAACGAGACGTTCGATCCGCTGGTAGCTCGGGTCGCGGTGGCACTCAGGACGGGACGCGCAGCATGAGCCTGACCCTAAGCATCTTCGCCGTCATTCTGGCGATCACGCTCGGCATCACCTATTGGGCCGCCAAGCGCACCCGCACGACCAGCGATTTCTATGCCGCCGGCGGCAATCTGACCGCGGCCCAGAACGGCTTCGCGCTCGCCGGCGACTGGTGCAGTGCGGCCGCATTCCTGGGCTTCACCGGCTTGACGGCGCTCTATGGCATGGACGGCGCCTTCTATGCGCTGGGACCGTTGGTGGCGTTCTGCACGGTGCTGTTCATGATCGCCGAACCGCTGCGCAACGCCGGCAAATACACGCTGGGCGACATCATCCTCTATCGCATGAAGACCAGGACCTCGCTGCTGGCTGCGGTCGGCGGCACGATCGTGGTCAATTTCGCCTATCTGACGCCGCAGATGGCCGGTGCCGGCGTGCTGGTCCGGTTGTTGACCGGCATCCCCTACGACGCCGCGATCGTGCTGGTCGGCATCGCCATGATCATCTATGTCGCCTTCGGCGGCATGCTGGCGACGACCTGGGTCCAGATCGTCAAGGCCGGCCTGATGTTGGCGGCGGCCGCCATCCTGCTGCTGCTGGCGCTGAACGCGGTCGGCTTCAACCCGCTCGAGTTCTTCAGCCGGGCCGAGACGGCCTATGGCCCGCAATTCCTGGCACCGGGCAATTATCTGAAGAACCCGTTCGACGAGATCTCGCTGGGCGTCGGTTATGTGCTGGGCCTGGCGGGCCTGCCCCATGTCATGACGCGCTTCTACACGGTGCCGGATGCCAAGGCCGCCCGCCGCTCCGTCGTCTGGGTCATGTTCCTGGCCGGCGGTTTCTTCCTCGCCACCACGATCTTCGGCCTGGCCGCGGCCGACCTGGTCGGCCAGGACACGATCCGCGCGGCCGACAAGGGCGGCAACCTGACCCTGCCGCTGCTGGCGGAATATCTGGGCGGCGGCAAGGGCACGTTCGGCGGCGAGCTGATGCTGGGCTTCGTCTCCGCCGTCGCGGTCGCGACCATCCTCGCCGTCGTCTCGGCGCTGACGCTCTCGACCTCCGGCGCCATCGCCCATGATTTCTATGTCAACTGGATCTGCCGCGGCCAGGTCGACGAGAGGAAACAGATCCTGGTCGCCCGCGCCTCTTCGATCGGCATCGGCATCCTGGCAATCGCGCTCGGCATTCTGGCGAACGGCATCAATGTGGCGGTGCTGGTGATCCTGGCCATTTGCGTCGCCGCCAGCGCCAATTTCCCCGTACTCGTCCTGTCGCTGTTCTGGCGCCGCTTCAACACCGGCGGCGTGGTCGGCGGCATCCTGTTCGGGCTTGTATCCTCGGTCGTACTGGCCGTGCTGGGACCAGCCGTGCGCGGCGCCGACGCGATCTGGCCGCTGGTCAATCCGACCATCGTGTCGTTGCCGCTGGGCTTCCTCGGCGCCGTGCTCGGCACCCTGCTGATGGGGCGCGATCTGGAAAACGAGGCACGCTTCGACGAAGTAACCATCCGCGTCCATACCGGCGTCGCCGCCGAATAATCTGAAGGAACTGCAAAATGCCCATCCGCGCCCTGGTCTTCGATGCCTACGGCACCCTCTACGACGTGCAATCGGTCCGCAGCCTCGCAACCGACCTCTGCGGCGACAAGGGCGAACTCATCACCCAGCTCTGGCGGCTGAAGCAGTTGGAGTACACCTGGCTGCGCGGCATGATGCGCGCGTACGAGGATTTCTGGCCGGTCACCCGCGCCTCGCTGGAATATTCGTTGCTGGCGGCCGGCGTCGAGCCCGAGGCCGCGATCGTGGAACCGCTGATGCGGAAATACCTGAACCTGGATCTCTATCCGGAAGCGACCGCAGCGCTGGATGCGCTCAGCCAATACAAGCTCGCGATCCTGTCGAACGGCAGTCCGATGATGCTGGACGAGCTCGTCCGGGCCTCGGGCGTGGCCGGGCGCTTCAGCGACGTCATCAGCGTCGACCGGGCCAAAAGCTTCAAGCCCGATCCCGCCTGCTACGCGCTGGTCGAGCAGGCGCTGGGCGTCACGAAGGACGAAGTGCTGTTCGTCTCGTCGAACGGCTTCGACGTCGCGGGCGCCAAACAGTTCGGCTTCAAGGTCGCCCGGATCGAGCGGGTCGCGGGCGCGCCGGCGCCGAAGAATTCCGCTGTCGGCCCGAACGAGTTCTTTTGGCTGATGCGCGGCTATGCCGAACAGTTGGGCCACACGGCCGATTGGCGTGTGGCCCGCCTGACCGATCTGGCGCCCCTGCTGGCCGAGATGGCGGAATAAATCCGGGCCGGGAGGCTCCCGGCCCGGCGCTTTATTGAACGACCTCGGTCTGCTGCGAGACGGTCGGCCAGGCCTGCTGGGCCTTCTGGATATAGCCGGGCTCGTCCTGCTGCCACTTGTCGCGGACCTTGGTGTTGTAGTTCAGGTAGAGCTTGCCATCGACGATGCTGAAGGCGGCGGGATCAATCACCGCCTTGTGACCGGTCGCCGTGCCATAGGCACAGAAGCCGCCGAACTGCGGCACGTATTTCTCCGGATCGGCCACGAACAGCTTGCGATGCGCGGCCGAGGCGAATTCGTAGGTCACGCCCTGATAGACGAAGCGATGCGCCGTCGAGCCCTTGACCGGCTTGTTGTCGGTGAAATAGGCGACCGGGTCATAGCCCTTGATCGCGACGCCATGGTCCTCGTTGACCGTGCCGGCCTGGGCGACGCCCATGGCCAGCAG
>Ga0302314_10003067_pt1 | contig 30913 bp, 26 predicted proteins | sample III_Palsa_N2_3_FD_200533 | JGI IMG/M metagenome (GOLD analysis project Ga0302314, IMG submission 200533) | Peat permafrost microbial communities from Stordalen Mire near Abisko, Sweden - III_Palsa_N2_3 | ecosystem: Environmental > Terrestrial > Soil > Palsa > Peat permafrost | place: Sweden... | reverse complement strand
GAATTACCCTCCGCCCCGGCCGGAGCCGGATCGGCCGGGCCGAGCCCTATCGGGCCTGAGCTTGTCACCGGCAGCCCGACGCCACCCGGGCAGAAGTGATCCAGATGCACGCTGCGCACCCGTCCGCCGATCGACATCCGCTCCCACCGGTTCCCCAAAGAACTCACCACCGCGCGACCGCCCCGCCGTCCGAATTAGGCCATGGCCAGAGCGATGGCGTGCAAGGCCAGTCCCACGCCGGCACCAACCACGGTGCCGTTGATCCGGATGAACTGCAGATCGTGCCCAAGCAGCAGCTCAAGCTGGCTCGACGTCTCTGACGCGTCCCACCGCTGTATGGTCCCCGTGACAAGACCGGCGAACTCGTCGTGGAACTGGTCGGCGAGTGCCCTCGCGGCCGACTCGACCATGCGCTCCAGGCCCTCCTGGAGAACTGGGTCTGATCCAAGGCGCCGCCCTGCTGCCGCCAGCACCTCGGCCAGCCGTCGGCGCAGCTCAGATTCGGGGTCGGCCGCCTGGGCTCGCAGCGTCTCCTTGGCGTTCTTCCACAGCGATGAGGACCAGTCCCGCAGGATGGCGCTGCCAAGGACCTCGTGCTTGAGGCGCTCGCCGCGCTCGCGGAGCTCCGGTGATGTCTCGAGGCGCCCGGGAAGCCCGGCGACCCATTCCTCAAAGTGAAGCCGGGTCTCGTCGCCAGGATCGACGGCCATCGCCGCCAGTCGCTCGCGCAGGCGGGTGTACAGCCGGTCGAAGGCCCGCCCGTACACCATGTCGGGCACCCAGCGGGGGGCCTCGGCCTCGAACCGATCGCGAAGCTCAGCGTAGTGATCTTCGAGGTAGCGATCGGTGCCGGACACGAGGACGTTGAACAGCTCGGCGTGGTGGCCTTCCGCGATGACGACCCGCAGGGCCCGCCCGGCAAGCGGCGCCACATCGACGGCGTCCACCGCCCTGGTCAGTTCGGCGGTGAGCACGTGCTGGACATCCTCATCGCGGAGCGCCTCGGCCACCGTGACCACCAGATCCGCGGCGTGGCCAGCGAAGCGGGCGGCGTTGTCCTGGCTGGTCAGCCAGTCGGTCAGGCGGGAAGCGATCTTGGCGGCACGGATCCGTTCGGCAAGGACATCGGCGTTGAGGAAGTTCTCCTGCACGAACTGGCCGAGGGTGGCGGCGAACTGGTCCTTCCGTTCGACGATCAGCGCGGTGTGCGGTATCGGCAAGCCCAGGGGGCGGCGGAAGAGAGCCGTCACCGCGAACCAGTCCGCGACGCCTCCGACCATCGCCGCCTCCGCGCCGGCCTGTATATAGCCAAGAAGAGTTCCGTGAACCCCGACCGCGGTCACGGCCACGAACAGCACCGTTACCGCCGCGAGTAGCGCGGTAGCGCGCCGACGCGCGGCGGCCAGGCGACGCACCCGCAATTCCACCGACTCGCGCTCAATCTTGGATACCGGTGCGGCTGGCATCGGCGCGGCAGGTTCCATCTGGCAGCCCCCGGTCGGTCCGCGGCGCAGGTCACAGAACCCGCGGCCGCGTTAGGCGAGTAGTTCGATCAGCACGTCACCCTCAGTCTTGCAGGATCCGCGTGATCACCCGCACCAGGGCAACGCCGGGATAGGGCCAATCCGATCCCGGATGCCAATTATCCGTGGCTGGTACTACAACCGCACTTTGCGACGTCCCGGAGCGATGCCGGTACGGCATCGAAGCAGGCCGCCAGCCACCGCGCCAGGCGGACGTTCCGCTCAGCGCGCGACAGCCCCTGAAAGGGCCGGCCGTCTCTCCCGCCAATGAGGTATTGACCTGCCTCTCTCGCCGTGTCTCAATGTGGTAAATACCACGTTTCCATTCGGTATCGAACAAATTTGCGCAACAGATAACAGAAGGGACCAGTTGTGATCTCCACCTCGCGGCGCGCCATGGGGTATGTCCTCGCCGTCGCCTGCCTGCTGCTCGCAGGCCTAGCCACCGTCGTGCCGCAGGCGCGGGCCGCGACCACCACCACCATCAGCGCGAACGGCACCAGCGCCGGCCTGACGTTCGGGGGCATCGGCGCGATCAGCGGGGGCGGGGGCAACTCACGACTGCTGACCGACTATCCCGCCGCGGAACAAACCCAGATCCTGGACTACCTGTTCAAACCCGACTACGGCGCGGATCTACAGATCCTCAAGGTCGAGATCGGCGGTGACACGAACTCCACCGACGGTTCGGAGTCCAGCATCGAGCACACGAGCGGCTCAATCAACTGCGCTAATGGGTACGAGTGGTGGCTGATGGAGCAGGCCAAGGCGCTCAACCCGAGCATCAAGCTTTACGGGCTTGCCTGGGGCGCGCCGGGCTGGGTCGGCAGCACCTTCTGGACGACGGACACGATCAACTACCTGGTCAGCTGGCTGGGCTGCGCGACCTCGCACGGCCTGACCATCAACTACCTCGGCGGATGGAACGAACGCGGCTACAACATCGCCTGGTACGAGCAGCTGAGGTCCACGCTCAACGCCGACGGCTACTCCGCCGTGCAGATCGTGGGGGCCGACAGCGACTGGTCCATCGCCACCGATATCGCCGACAACTCCGCGTTCGCGAACGCGGTCTCGATCATCGGCGTGCACTACCCCTGCACGGGCGGCGACGGCGGCAGCGCCGACACCTGTGCGGCCAACGCCACCGCGGAGGGCACGGGCAAGCCGCTGTGGGCCAGCGAGAACGGGTCACAGGACCTCAATGGGGGCGCGGCGGCACTCATCCGCTCCATCATCCGCGGCTACACCGACGCAGAGCTGACCGGCTACATCAACTGGCCGCTCATCGCGTCTATCTATCCGGACCTGCCCTACAACGACGACGGGCTGATGGTGGCCAACCAGCCATGGTCGGGGGCCTACGGCGTCGGCGAGAGCCTGTGGGCCACCGCGCAGGTCACCCAGTTCACCCAGCCAGGCTGGCAGTTCCTCAACACCGGCTCGGGATACCTCGGCGGCACCGAGTCCAACGGCAGCTACGTCACGCTCAAGTCCACCGACGGCACCGACTACTCCACCATCATCGAGACCACGACCGCCAGCGCGGCGCAGACGGTTGACGTCAACGTTTCTGGCGGCCTGTCCACCGGAACCGTACACGTGTGGTCCTCGGACCTGAGCGCGCCGACCGCGGCCAACACCTTCGTACAGCAGGCCAGCATCACCCCGGTGGACGGCGCGTACTCGCTCACCGTGCAGCCCGGCTACGTCTATACGCTCACGACCACGACCGGCCAGGGCAAGGGCACCGCGACCAGTCCCACGCAGAGCACGCTGTCGCTCCCTTACTCCGACACCTTCGCCAGCGACACCGTGGGCCAGCAGCCCAAGTACCTGTCTCAGATGCAGGGCGCCTTCGAGGTCGAGCCGTGCGCGGGCGGCCGGTCAGGGGACTGCCTGCAGCAGCAGGCGGCGACCGAGCCGGTTGAGTGGGACAACAACGCCAACCCCTACACCATCGGCGGGAACCTGAGCTGGGCCAATTACACGGTCTCGGCCGACGCGATGATGGAGCAGGCGGGCGCGGTCCAGCTGCTCGGTCGCGTCGGCACCCAGGACGCGTTCTCGCCGGCCAACATCAACGACTACTACCTACAGCTCAGCAATACCGGTGCGTGGTCGATCGTGCGTAACTCCACCAGCGGCACGCTCACCACGCTGGCCAGCGGGACGGTGGCCGCGCCCGGTCTTGACACGTGGCAGCTGCTGTCGCTGACCTTCAATGGCCACACCATCAGCGCGGCGATCAACGGCACGACGGTCGGCACCGTCACGGACTCGACCTACGCCTCAGGCATGATCGGGCTCGGGACCTCCGGCTATCAGACGGACCAGTTCAGCGACCTGTCGACCACTCTGGTCGGCTCATCCACGCCAACCGGCGAGATCATCGCGGGCGACGACACCGCCGAGTGCGCGGACGTCACCGGCGGTTCAAGCACTCCAGGCACCAAGGTGGAGATGTGGGACTGCAACGGCAACGCGACGTCGCAGGAGTGGACCATGGAAAGCAACGGGACCGTTGGGATCAACGGCCAGTGCCTGGACATCACCGGCGCCGGCACCGCCAATGGAACCCTTGTCGAGGAGTGGACCTGCAACGGGGGCGCCAACCAGCAGTGGGTCGCCGTCAACGGCGAACTGGTCAACCCAGCCTCAGGCAGCTGCCTCGACGATCCCGGTTTCACCACGACAGAAGGCACTCAGCTGGACCTGTGGACCTGTAACGGCGGTTCGAACCAGCAGTGGAGCGTCCCCTGACCCAGCCCCCCTAACACAGCGGCCACTAACACAGCGGCCACTAACACAGCGGCCACTAACACAGCGGCCACTAACACAGTGCCACTAACACAAGGCAGGCCACGTACCCGGCCAGGACGCCTAGGTCCTGGCCGGGTACGGTACGGCCATGGCGATCCCGCTCAGCGAAGCGACCCTCAGGCTGCTCGACGGGAAGAGCTACGGCTGCGGCGCGGAACAGGCTTGCGCAAACGCGTGTTGGCACCTGGCGTGGCAATCAAGATAGGCGTGATCCTGCCGACATCGACGCCTGACCCAGCGCAGCCGATCCTGGCGGATGTCCGTGCCAGCGCGCGGCTTGCCGAGAAGATCGGGCTCGATTCGGTGTGGTCCACGGACCATCTCGTGGCGAGCGCCCCCATTCTGGACAGCACCGTTGTGCTGGCCACGGCGGCAGCGGTGACCGAGCGGATCACGATCGGCTTCGGCGTGATGCTTCTGGCTCTTCGGCCGGTGGCCTGGGCAGCGAAGCAGCTCAGCACCCTTCAGATCATCTCGGGTAACCGGATCGCGCTGGGCGTGGGCACCGGCAACCCTGCGCACGGAGACATCGGGTGGCGCGCGGCGGGCATGTCATTCCAGGACCGTGGCCGCCGCACCGACGAGGCGCTACGGGTACTTCCCGCGCTTGTCACCGGGCAGGCGGCCGTGCTCAGTGACGGGCTGGAGGTAACGCTTGCCCCTGGGTCGGCCATGCCGCCGGTGCTGATAGCGGGGAACGGAGACAAGGCGCTACGCCGCGCCGCCGCGTATGGCGACGGCTGGATGTGCATCGGGCTGCTATCCGAGGACGTGGCCGCTAGCCTCTCCGCGCTGAGCTCGCTCGCCGCTCAGCACGGCCGACCAGTGCCGCACGTGACCGTTGTCGGCCCGACGCTAGACCCCGACCCGCAGCAGGCCGCCGCGCAGCTGTCCGCGTATTCCGCTGCCGGCACGGAGCGAGTGATCCTCGCCCCGACCGGGGCCGACTGGCAACGCGACTACGAATTCGCCGGAAGACTGCTCGCCGCGCTGTGAACCGCAGTCGAGGATGCCCATGATGTCCCGGTGTACTCGCGTGACGCCCGATCACATCTGACAGTCCAGGATGCACGCCGCGTCGGGCTTCGTGCTGCCCGTAAATCGATAGTGCTGAATCTTTGACCGGCCATGGCCGGTCAAAGATTCAGCACTATTTTGATCTTGGTGTGTTTACCAGCATAAATCCGACAGGACAATGCCTGCCGACACGCCGACACGCCGACACGCCGCCGGGACAGGGCCGAGGCTAGGCTAGCTAGAACCAGAAAACCTGGAACGCTACTTCCCCACGCGCCAGCGCAGCAGCCTGAGGGCAACGCATGAGAAGGCCAGCGCGAAGGCCACCTCATAGTGGGCGCGCCGCGATCCCTCACGCTGGATCACCACATGGAACTCATTTACCGCGCGCGGGAACGGCGAGCGGCCGAACGCCACCATCGACGGCTTGTCCAGATCGGGCAGCGCGGCACCGGCCATGCCCGCGAACACGGCCGCGCGCCGGTCGGGCGGCGCGATCGCCGTCATGATCCACATCGCCGCCAGGCCGACGAGCCCGTCGGGCACCGCCACCAGGAAAAACCGCCGGCCGCCGCCGAACTTGCCCCAGTGCGGCACCGAGTCGAGGACGAAGTGCGACCCGACACCAACGACGAACGCGGATATAGGACGACGCACGACGGCACCGATCACGGCACCAGACAGCACGTGGTTGGTGACGAGCATCCCCTTAACGTACCGGCGTCATGGTCGTCCTCAGCACGTGACGCGCCACTCCTGGTAGCGTTTCCACCATGCTGGACAGACGATTCATCAGGAACAACCCGGAAGCCGTAAAGGCGGCCATCCGGGTTAAGGGCATCGACCTGGACGTCGACGAACTGCTCAGCCTGGACCGGTCCAGCCGTGAACTACAGCGTGAGCTCGACGAGGCGCAGACGCAACGGAAGGCCTTCGCCAGGGAGTTCGCCAAGGCCGACGAGGAGGCCAGGACCAAGCTGAAGGCCGAGCACGACGAGCAGGACCTCCATTTGCGAGAGGTCCGCGATCAGCTCGCCGTGGTCAACGAGGAACTGCAGGCACTGCTGCTGCTCACGCCGACGATCCCGTGGACCGGCTCGCCCGTCGGCCCCGACGACTCGGCCAACGCAACGATAAAGGTCTGGGGCGAGAAGCCGACCTTTGACTTCCCGGTCAAGGACCACGTTGAGCTGCTGGAGAACCGCGGCTGGGCGGAGTTCGCCCGGGCGAGGAAGGTGGCGGGCGAGCGAGCCTACGCGCTTACCGGGGACATGGTGCTCCTCGAGCGGGCACTGCTCTCCTATGCGCTCGATCGCCTCATCTCGGCCGGCTCCACGGTGATCTCGGTCCCGGTCCTGGTGCGGGAAGATGCGCTCGTGGGAACCGGCCAGTTCCCGTCGCACCGCGAGGAGACCTACGCGCTCCCCGCCGACGACCTGTACCTCGCGGGAACCGCCGAGGTCGCCCTCGTCGGCCTGCGCTCGGGTGAGATCCTCGACGCCAGGGCGCTGCCGATCCGCTACGCAGGCATCTCACCGTGCTTCCGCCGCGAGGCGGGCAGCGCCGGCCGCGACGTGCGCGGGCTGCTCCGGGTGCACCAGTTCGAGAAGGTCGAGCAGTTCATCATCTGCGCGGCCGACGACGAGGAGTCCGACCGCTGGCACGCCGAGCTTCTCGGCGCCGCCGAGGACCTCTTGCAGGGACTCGGTCTGCACTACGAGGTGGTCGAGTGCTCCACTGGAGACATGGGCGTCGGCAAGTACCGGATGAACGACATCAACACCTGGTTCCCATCGCTCGACCAGTTCCGTGAGACACACAGCTGCTCGTCGCTGCACGACTGGCAGGCCAGGCGGGCGTCCATCAGGTACCGCGGCACAGACGGAACGGTGAAGTTCGCCTACACGCTGAACAACACCGCCATCGCGACGCCCCGGCTGCTGGCCGCGGTCGTCGAGAACTACCAGACAGCAGACCAGAAGATCCGGGTACCGCAGGTACTCACGCCGTATCTCGGCGGCCGGACCGAGCTGTAGACCTAAGCAGGGAGGCCGTGCATCGTGGGACACGAGCGCCGTACGCTACGAGGCGTGGAACTCCAAGCTGACCGTGTCGCCGAGCTCGCCCACCGGCCTGTCGCGCAGTTGCGACGCCGTGATGTCGCGATCGCGCTGCTCACCGTGGCCGCCGAGGACGCGCTCACGTCGCTGCCTGCCATCAGGAGGGGCCTGCTCGCGGCCGGGAACCCGCTGTCCGCGCCCTTCTGGGACTCGACGGAAGCCATCCTGCAGAAGATCAGCGGCCACGAGGCGACGTTCGGTGATGTGCATGGCTGGCTTGAGGCCACCGGCACCGAGCCGACGGCGATCATCGGCCTGCACGTGTGGGAGGAGCCAGACGCCCGCAGCCCGCTCCAAGAGGAGATGCACGCGAGGCTGGTGGGCTACCTGGAAGAGCGGGTGGCCGCCGGGGAGATCGACCCCGACGATCTCGCCACCGGGAACGAAGAAGCCAGGCGCGAGTACCTGGCGGTGCAGGAGCGGTGGATGACCACTCCGCTGCCGGACGGCCGGGTGCCGATGACGGTCCTGCTCGACGAGCAGGACGAGGCCTTCCTCGCGGACTGGGCGGCCGCCGACGCCGAGGCACGCGCCGCGCTCCAGTCCGTGCTCGAGACGGTAGGAGAACGCCCGCTGCCGGCCACGGACCTGAGCGCCGCGGTCGCCAAGCTGCGGGCGGACATCTCCCGGCCGGGCTGGCCTGGGCAGATGCTCGTCTCGTTCAGCGGACGCACGGCGGAGGCGCTGCCCGCGGACGCGGCGGAACTCTGGCTCACGCTGGCCGCCTCGGTTGCCGCCCCGCAGGGCGATCCGCTGTCCGAGGAGGACAAGGAGTTCGCCCGGGCCATGGAGTGGGCCGAAGACGAAGATCTCGACTTCGGCGACGCTCTCGATGACGCCGACGGAGACGAAGAGCCCGACGAGATGTCCGCGGCGATCGCCGCGGTCTGTGCCCTTGACCATTTCGACTGGCTTGCGGTCATGTCTTCCCTGGTCACCGGCGGTCCAGGCACGCCCGCCTCGGCCGCCGACCTGGCCAGGTACGTGCGAGACTTCGACCCCGACAAGATCGTCGGCCTTAGCCTGGCCGTCCTCGTCGCGGAAGACGACGACTTCCCCGACGAGGACGAGGACGAAGGTGCGGACGGTGAAAGTGCGGAACTCGACCCAACCGGGTTCGAGGATTACGACGACTTCGACGAACTGAGCATCGAGGGACTGTTCCTGCACGTGACCTCGATGTGGTCCGTGCTCGGCGCGATCGATGACGACGACAGGCTGACCCCCCTCGGCTGGTGGGGTCTCCCCGAGGCCATGCGGCGCGCCTGGGCGGAGTGAGCCTCGGCTAAGTCAAAAACTCTTTTCCCACGGAACGGTCCCGGCCGTCTGTATCCGGTCGCCGCGACTGACCGGGCGTGGGTACCTGGCAGCGAGGTCTACCGCCGCGACGGCCCAGGGCCCGTGTCAGGGACAAACCCGACGCCGGTGTCCGGCTCGGCAGTATCCGCCTTAATAGCGTCCACCCCAACACGGGTGGCGCCCGCATCGGCGGCGTCCTCGTCCGTGTCGGCCTCGGCCGTGTTGGCCTCATCCGTGGCGACCGACTCTGGCTCCTCCGGGCGCGGGCCGATCTTGCGGAACTGCTTGTTCATCGAGCGAAGCAGGAAGACGAGCGCGACCCCGAGCGCGGCCACGACCAGGAAGCCGAGCAGGCCAGGCTCCACATCGCTCAGCGTGGAAGAGTTGGTGGAGCCGCCAGCCAGCCCGGTGCTAGCCAACGCGGTGCTAGCCAACGCGGTGCTAGCCAACGCGGTGCTAGCCAACGCGGTGCTAGCCAACGCGGTGCTACCAACGCCAAGGGCGACGAACGTCACAGGTTCACACTCTCCAGAATGCCCGCGAAAAGATCATCTTCCGGCAGCTCGGTGTCAACGAGCGACCTAGCAAGATGATAGTCCTCGGTCGGCCACGCGGTGCGCTCAACGTCGCGCGGGCAGGCGAACCAGGAGCTATTCGGGTCGATCTGGGTGGCGTGCGCCCGCAGCGCGTTGTCGCGAATGTCGAAGTAGTCGGCCGCGGCTACCCGGGCGGTGATCTCAAGGGGCTTGTCGCCACGCTCAAGGCGCTTGCGAGCGCGTTCCTCCCACTCCGCGAAGATCTTCGAGTACGGCGAATCCAGGCCGCGGCGCACGAGTTCCTCGTGGAGCGCCACGTACTTCGCCTGGTGGAAGGCGACGAAGTAGTACATCTTGAGCGGCTGCCATGGTTCACCTCCAGCCTCGCGGTACCGGTCGGGGTCCGCTGCCGCCTCGAACGCCTCAATGGCGACCTGGTGGGCCTTAATGTGGTCCGGGTGCGGGTAACCGCCGGACTCGTCGTAGGTCAAGATCACGTGCGGGCGGAAGTCACGGACCAGGCGAACCAGGGGAGCCGACGCCTCGGCCAGCGGGACAAGCGCGAAGCTGCCCTCGGGCAATGGGGGCAGCGGGTCACCTTCGGGAAGCCCGGAGTCGATGAAGCCGAGGAAACGCTGCTCGACACCGAGAATCTCCCTGGCCCGCGACATCTCCTCGCGTCTGATCCTGGCCAGGTCCGCCTGCACCTCGGGTCGGTCCATCGCCGGGTTGAGCACGCTGCCACGCTCGCCGCCGGTCAGCGTGGCGACAAGAACCTCGACGCCCTCGCGGACGTACCTGGCCATCGTCGCGGCGCCCTTGCTCGACTCGTCGTCTGGGTGCGCGTGCACCGCCATCAGGCGCAATACACTCTGGCCTGACGCATGTCCGATATCCTTGCCTTCCCATCGGGCATGCCCCGGGGGGTACGGGGGCCGGGGGGTATGGGGGGCTGGGGCCCCCCATGCGGGAAGGCTGCCCCCCCGGGAGATACTGGCTGACACAGTGCCGTCCCCTCGTTTGTTCTCTTTACCTACACCGGAACGTCGGCTCGGTTTAGCGGCATTCCCGAAGGGAACCCTGGTTCGGAGGCCTTCCGAAAACGCCACGCCGCCTACTGCAGGCACTTGACTAGTTCGCGGCAGTGGCCGAACCTTGTTAGCCTCAGAAGATTACCCCCGAGACCCGCTGGCCCCATTGGCGGAGGACAGCAAGCCCTTGCGCCTTGAAGCAGCCAGCACGCAGCGGCCAGATGAGCCCTGCGTTGTACTGAGGAGTGCCCGTGACCGAGACTCGCGATGGAAGCGTCACCTGGCTTACCCAGGAGGCGTACGACCGGCTTAAGTCCGAGTTCGACTACCTCTCGGTGCAGGGACGCATCGATATCGCGAAGAAGATCGAGGCGGCCCGCGATGAGGGGGACCTGAAAGAGAACGGCGGTTACCATGCGGCCAAGGAGGAGCAGGGCAAGCAGGAGGGACGCATCCTCCAGCTCCAGTACATCATCGAGAACGCCCGGGTCGGCGAGCCGCCGCGCGCTGACGGGGTGGTCGGCCCCGGCATGACGGTGACAGTCCGCTTCGTCCGCGACGACGAGGAGGTCACGTTCCTGCTCGCCTCGCGGGAGGAAAGCGGCTCGCCCATCGACGTGTACTCGCCCAAGTCACCGCTCGGCTCCGCGATCACCGGCAAGAAGGTCGGCGAGCAGGCCAGCTACTCGATGCCCAACGGCCGGTCGACCACCGTGGAGATCCTGGACGCCGTGCCGTACATCGGCGCGTAAGCCGTGAGAAGGGCGCCAGGCGGCGATCCGCCTGGCGCCCTTCCTTAATCTTCCGCGACCTTTGATCTTCCGCGACAATCTTCCGTGACCACTAGCCGATGAGCACCTCGGCCTCGGGCGCGGCGGCCTGCTCCTTGGGTGCCCGCCCCCGCAGCGGTACTTCCTTGATGAACAGCGCGAGCACGAAGACCAGGATCGACGTCGGCAGCACCCAGAGAAACACGCCCTGGACCCCGTGCGCGACCGCGTGGAAGACGACCTGCTTCACCGCGGCCGGCAGGGACGACACCACCGCCGGATCGAACGAGCCGGTAACGTGCAGCTTCGCGCTCGCGCCGGTCGACGACGCGGCGAGCACCGAGTTCATCCTTGCGGCGAACACCGCGCCGAACGCGGCCACGCCGAGCGAGCCGCCCATCTGCTGGAAGAACATCCTGGCGCTTGTCGCCGCGCCCATGTCCTTGATCCCGACGCTGTTCTGCGCGATGAGCGAGACCATCTGCATTAGGCAGCCCATGCCCAGGCCGAGGATCACGAAGTCGATGCCAAGCTGCCACCGTGAGGTGGAGACGCCAATCCGGCTCAGCAGGAACATGCCCACCGCCATGACCGCGCCGCCAACGACAGGAACCATCTTGTACTTGCCGGTCTTGGTGGTAAAAACACCGGCCAGGATCGAGGTAACCGCCGAGCCAACCATCAGGGGCGTCATCAGCAGGCCGCTCACGGTCGGGTTAGCGCCCTGCACGGTCTGCTGGTAGAGCGGGAGGAACGTCATCGCGCCGAACAGCCCGAGGCCGACGAAGAACGCCAGGCCCATGGAGAGGCTGAAGTTCCTGATCTTGAAGATGTGCAGCGGCAGCATCGGCTCCGCGGCCCGCCGCTCGGCGGCGATGAACCCCACAAACGCGGCAACAGCGAGCGCGATCAGCCCGATGACCGCAGGCGAGCCCCAGCTGTACTCGGTGCCGCCCCAGGTGGCGACCAGGATGAGGGCGGTCGCGACCACGCCGAGCAGCACACCGCCCACGTAGTCGATCCGGTGCTCAACCCGGCGGGCAGGCAGCTTCAGCGTGGTGATCAGGTAGAAGAGCGCGGCACCGCCGATCGGCAGGTTGATGTAGAAGATCCAGCGCCAGCCGAACGAGTCCGTGATGAACCCGCCGACAAGCGGGCCGCCGACCGTGGCGAGCATCATCACGACCATGAAGTAGCTCATGTACTTGCCGCGCTCGCGGGGCGGCACCATCTCGCCCAGGGTCGCCATCGCCCCGACCATCAGGCCGCCCGCGCCGAGACCCTGCAGCGCGCGGAACACGATCAGCATGGTCATCGACGACGCGAGGCCGGACAGCGCCGACCCGATGAGGAAGACCACGATCGCGAAGATGAAGAGCTTCTTGCGCCCGTACATGTCGCCGAGCTTGCCGTAGAACGGCGTGGTGATCGTGGAGGCCAGGATGTAGGCGGTGACCACCCAGGACAGGTGCGAGACACCGCCAAGGTCGCCGACGATCCGCGGCAGCGCGGTCCCCACGACGAGCTGATCGAGCATGGCGAGCAGCATGGTCAGCAGCAGGCCGGGCAGCACGATCATGATCTGCTTGTGGCTCAGGAACGCCCCGGCCGCGTCTCCGTTCCCCGGCCCCGCCGAACCAGGTTCGCCCTCGCCCGGCGCTTCCGGAGCGCTGGCGCCCGTTACCTCACTCACGTTCTTCTCCTCAGGCCCCGAATGGGATAACTTGCTGGCCAAAACTTACTTGCCGCCCGGCTAGTCTTAATATAAGAAGCACGCTATATTCCTAACTAACCGGCCGTCAAGTAGATTCCGGTCAGTGGAGGCACGGGACGAGGATGGACTCGGCACAGACGGACACGACAGTGCAGCCCAGTACGACAGCGCAGCCCGACACTGGGGTGCACGCCAGGCGCGGGGACACCAGGGCGCGCATCCAGCAGGTCGCGCTCGAACTCTTCGCCGAGCACGGGTACGAGCGAACCTCGCTGCGTGAGATAGCCGAGCGTCTCGGCGTGACCAAGGCCGCGCTCTACTACCACTTCAAGTCCAAGGAAGACATCGTCCGCAGCTTCGCCGAGGACTACTTCGCCCGCCTCGACGCGCTGATCGCCTGGGGCAGTGACCAGCCGACGAATCAGCAGACGGCCAAGGAACTGCTCGAGGGGTACATCGCGATCGTCATGGAGAGCGGCGAGGTCTTCCGGTTCCTCGAGCGCAACCAGGCGACCATCCACGGCACGGAGGATGGCAAGCACCGGTTCACCCAGTTCCGTCCCAGGCTCAAGGCCCTCATTGAGATCATCACCGGCCCGCAGGCACCGACGCGCTCGCAGATCCGGGCGGCCGCGGCCATCTTCTCCATCAGCGCGTCGTGCATGGTGTTCATGAAGGACGCCCCCGAGGCGGAATCCGACCCCGTGCTGCCGCACCACCTTGACCGGGACGAGCTGCGTGCGATCGTGCTCGAACTCGCCGCCGACCTTGTTAGCTAGACCGTCAGCTGAACGTCAGGTCATAGCCGGCCGCGCGGAGCCCCTCCGTGACATGCTCGCAGTGCTCGGGACCGCGCGTCTCGACCTGAAGCACGACCTCGACCTCGTCCACCCGAAGCGAGGGAGCCAGCCGCTCGTGGCTGACCTCGAGCACGTTGGCCCCCAGGCCGGCAAGCAGCCCGAGCAGCGTGGCGAGCGAGCCTGGGTAGTCGGGCACCCGGCAGCGGAAGCCGAGGAACCGTCCGGCCGCCGACAGCCCGTTCCGCAGCAGCTTGGACAGCAGCAGCGGGTCGATGTTGCCGCCAGACAGCACCACCACGACCGGCGGCTCGAACGTGCCTGGGTCGGCGAGCAGTGCCGCCACCCCCGCCGCCCCGGCCGGCTCGACCACCTGCTTGGCGCGCTCGAGGCAGAGCAGCAGGCCGCGCGCGAGCGCGGCCTCCGACACCGCCACGATCCTGGTCCCGGCCGCGGCCAAGATGCTGAACGGTATGTCGCCCGGCCGCTGCACCGCGATACCGTCGGCCATCGTGGGCACGCCGACGACCTGGACGGGCTGCCCGGCCGCGAACGAGGCGACGAGCCCGGGCACCGCTTCCACCTGCACGCCCACCACGCGTACATCGGGATCAAGCGACTGCACGGCCACCGTGACCCCGGCCGCGATACCGCCGCCGCCGGCCGGGATGAGGATGGTGCGCACCCCCGGGCACTGCTCGATGATCTCAAAGCCCAGCGTGCCCTGGCCTGCCACGATGTCCGCGTGGTCGAACGGGTGGATGAACACCGCGCCGGTCCGTGCCGCGAACCGCAGCGCCTCATCGAGCGCGTCCTCCACGGACGACCCGTGCAGGATGACCGACGCACCGTAGGCACGGGTGGCCTCCACCTTGGGCAGCGGCGCCCGTTCCGGCATCACCACGGTCGCCTGCGCGCCAAGCAGTGCGGCGGCGAACGCGACGCCCTGAGCGTGATTTCCAGCGCTGGCGGCCACCACGCCACGGGCTCGCTCCGCGGCGGAAAGACGCGCGATTCTGACATACGCGCCGCGCACCTTGAACGAGCCGGTGCGTTGCAGGTTCTCGCACTTGAGGTAGACGGGACCGCCCACCTGCTCGGAAAGCACGCGCGAGTGAAGCAGCGGCGTAGGCGAGATCACGTCGCGAAGCAGCTCGCGCGCGGCGACGATGTCATCAGGTTGCACTATCGGGAAAATTGGTGCCACGTTAGCGAACATTAATCCCCGCTCGGCCGGCCCGAAGATGCGACCACGCGCGAAGCCGACATAGTGTCGGAAGGGTGCAGCACAGCAGCCAGGAATCCAGCGCAAGCGCTTCGCACGGCAGCAGGCCAGCCACACTGGGCGAGCTGAAGGCGAGCGGCCACCTCTACCGCAGCGTCAAGCAGGAGATCAGAGAGAACCTGCTCACGCGGATGCGTGCCGGTCAGGAACGTTTTCCCGGCATCGTCGGCTTCGATCAGACCGTGCTGCCGCACGTCGAGCGCGCCCTGATCGCGGGGCACGACATCATCCTGCTCGGCGAGCGTGGCCAGGGGAAGACCCGGCTGATCCGCACGATTGCCGGCCTGCTTGACGAGTGGACGCCGACCATCAAGGGCTGCGAGATCAACGATCACCCGTACGCCCCGGTCTGCGCGCGCTGCCTGCGGCTGTCCGCCGAGCAGGGCGATGACCTCGAGGTCACCTGGCGGCACCGCAGCGACAGGTACGGTGAGAAGCTCGCGACGCCCGACACAAGCGTCGGCGACCTGATCGGGGACATCGACCCGGTCAAGGTGGCGGAGGGCCGCACGCTCGGCGACCCGGAGACCATCCACTTCGGCCTGGTGCCGCGCACCAACCGCGGCGTCTTCTGCCTCAACGAACTGCCCGACCTCGCCGAGCGCATCCAGGTGGCGCTGCTCAACGTCCTTGAGGAGCGCGACATCGGGGTTCGCGGCTACTCGCTGCGGCTGCCGCTCGACATCGTCCTCGTGGCAAGCGCCAACCCGGAGGACTACACCAACAGAGGGCGGATCATCACGCCGCTCAAGGACCGGTTCGGCGCCGAGGTCCGCACCCACTATCCGCTCTCCCTGGACGACGAGCTCTCGCTGATCACTCAGGAGGCCGCGGTCTCCTGGGACGGCAGGGACCAGGGGGCCGAGCTCCCCGAGCACCTGATCGAGGTCATCGCGCGGTTCACCCGCCTGGTGCGGGAGTCACCCGCGGTCGACAGCCGGTCCGGCGTCTCCGCGCGGTTCGCGATCGCGGCAGCGGAGTCCGCCGCGGCGGCCGCGGTGCGGCGCACCGCGCTGATCACCGAAGCTCGCGACGACGTGCCTGTCGCCCGGGTCGCCGACCTGCCCGGCATCGTGCCAACGCTGCGCGGCAAGGTCGAGTTCGAGGTCAGCGAGGAGGGCCGCGAGGATGAGATACTCGGGCACCTGCTCCGCCGCGCGATCGCGGAGACATTCCGCGGCCGGCTCGGCGGCGCGGACCTGTCGGGGGTGCTCGCCAAGTTCGCGGACGGCGGCACGATCGAATCGGGCGAGATGGTCTCCGCCACCGAACTGCTCCGCCGCACCGGCGAGGTCCCCGGCCTCGCCAAGATCATGGCCAGGCTCGGCATGGCAGGCAGGGAGTCCTTCGGCGAGGCAGCGGCGGCCATCGAGTTCGTCCTCGAGGGCCTCTACCTGACCCGCAAGATTTCCAAGGACACCAGCGATGGAACAGCCACATACCGGTCATAAATAGATCAAAAGACGAAAACATCAGGTCATCCCGAACGGACGCGTGGTTCCAGTGGGAGCGATAAGTGGCTAACTACCGGTATGGGGCCTATGACGACGGGCCCGATCCCCTTGCGCCGCCCTATGACGTCAGGGAGGCGCTCGACGAGATGGGCGAGCGCATCCTCGGCGGCGACAACGCGAGGGACGCGCTCCGCGACGTGCTGCGCCGCGGCTGGCAGGATCGCCGTGGCCTTGACGACCTGCTGCGCCGGGTCCGCGAGCGGCAGCGCGAGCTGCGCGACCGTGGCAGGCTCGACGGGATGCTCGACCAGGCCCGCGAGCTGCTCGACGAGGCGATCGAGACCGAGCGCGGTGAGCTGTTCCCCGACCCGAGCGACGACGCGCGGCTCCGCGAGACCGAGCTCGACACGCTGCCGAACGACACCTCGCGGGCCATCAGGCAGCTCGCCGACTATGACTGGCGTTCGCCGGCCGCCAGGGAGAAGTTCGAGGAACTCCGCGACCTGCTCAGGCGGGAGGTGCTCGACAGCCAGTTCCGCGGCATGAAGCAGGCGCTGTCCAACCAGGACCCCGCGGCCATGCAGCGGGTCAAGGACATGCTCGCCGACCTGCGGCAGATGCTCGACGCGGACACCAGGGGCGAGCACACCCAGGAGGACTTCGACCAGTTCATGGGCCAGTACGGTGACATGTTCCCCGACAGCCCGAGCAACCTGGAAGAGCTGGTCGACTCCCTGACCCGCCGGATGATGGCCGCCGAGCGGCTGCTCAACTCGCTCTCCAACGAGCAGCGCGAGGAACTCTCGAACCTCATGGCCACGGCGCTTGAGGACGCGGGCCTTGCCGCGGAACTCTCCGCGCTCGGTGACGCGCTGCGGGCCAGGCGGCCCGAGCTCGGCAGGCCGCAGCCAGGGGTGCGGATGTCCGGCGGTGAGCCGCTCGGCCTCGGCGACGCCACGAGCGCCGTCGCGGACCTAGCCGACCTGGCCGACCTGGAGTCCGCGATCGGTCAGGAGTACGCGGGCGCGAACCTGGATGACGTCGACGAGGAGGCGGTCCGGCGCGCGCTCGGCCGCCAGGCGGTCGACGATCTTCAGGCGCTCCGCAAGCTCGAACGCGAGTTGCAGCGGCAGGGATACCTGGCAGGCGACAGCGGCAACCTCGAGCTCACGCCCAAGGCGGTCCGCAGGCTCGGCGACACGGCGCTGCGCCGCGTCTTCGCCGGGCTCGAGAACGGGATGCGCGGCGGGGACCACGACCGGCGCGACGCCGGGCAGTCCGGCGACATGACCGGGGCCACCAGGGAGTGGGAGTTCGGCGACGAGCAGCCCATCGACGTGCCTGGAACGGTCCGCTCCGCGCTGCTGCGGTCGGCCGCGGAGGGCACGGGCCGCGGCCGGGTCCGGCTTACCTCGCGAGACTTCCGGGTGGCGGAGACCGAACGGCGCAGCGCGGCCGCGGTGTGCCTGCTCGTGGACCTGTCGTACTCGATGGCGCTGCGCGGCACCTGGGCGGTGGCCAAGCAGACCGCGCTCGCGCTTTACGCGCTGCTCCGGACCAAGTACCCGCAGGACGCGATCCAGGTGATCGGGTTCTCGAACTACGCCAGGGAGCTGCACGAGACCGAGCTTGCCAGCCTCGGCTGGGACATGGTGCAGGGCACCAACCTGCACCACGCGCTGATGATCGCCGGCCGCCACTTGGACAAGCACCCGGAGCACGAGCCCGTCGTGCTGATCGTCACCGACGGAGAGCCGACCGCGCACCTGATGCGGGACGGCAGGCCGTGGTTCGACTGGCCGCCGGCGCCTGAGACGATCGAGCTGACGCTGGCCGAGGTGGACAAGATGACCAGGCGGCACGCCGCGCTGAACATCTTCATGCTGGCCGATGATGACCGGCTTGCCGCCTTCGTCGACAACGTCGCCAAGCGGAACGGCGGCCGGGTCCTGCGGGCCACTCCCGAACGCCTCGGCGAATATGTGGTAAACGACTTCCTTCGCGCACGAGGAGCACGTAACCGACGGTAGATTAACAGCTATCTCCCGGGGGGACGACCCCCCGTACCCCCCGAGGGCGCGCCCGATGGCAAAAACCGCCATCTTATCAGGCGTGCGGCAGACCATACCGTGCTCCGTTTAGCAGGAGGATTACGTGAGCCCTTCGACTGGAACCGGCCCCACCTCGGGCAGGCTGGCATCCGCGGTGATCCTCGGGGTTGTCGCGATCGCGTTTCTTGTCGTGGGCATCATCTTCTGTGTCGAGCCCGCCGGCTCGCTGCCGGCCTGGCTCGGCCACGAGACGATCATGGTCGGCAATCAGCGAATGCCGTCGCCCAGCTACCACCCGCTGCGCGCGGTGGGCAGCCTGATCGCCGGGGTCGTGTTCGCGATCGGCGCGTGGTTCTCCCTGAAGTACAAGGGCCAAGAGGTAGCACCTGCTCACTAGCCCCCTATGATCGCTGCATGTCCTTGACCTTTCCCGAGCACGCGATCTTGTGGCTGCACATTGTGGCTGCGATCTTCACCATCGGTCCTGGGACCGCGGCGATCATGTCCACACCCCGGTACATCCGCGACAAGAACACGGTCCTTGTCGGCTATCTGCTGCGCACCACGCGCGTGTACTCGGCCGCCGCGCTGCTTGTGCTGATCTTCGGCCTGATCCTCACCGCCATGGAGCACAAGTTCACCCAGTGGTGGATCTCCGTGTCGCTCACCCTCTTCGTGGTCGCCGTCGTGCTATTGCTGCTCATCATGCGTGACCAGCGCAGGGCACTGTCCGCACTCGTCCAGTCCGAGGAGGTCGCGGCGGCGACGGGGGCCATCCCCGCCGTTTCCTCCGAAAGCGCGGAAGACGTGACGGAGTCCACGGCGGCGGCAGGCGGCAAGCCGCTGACCACCATCGAGCCTGACCTCAAGGTCGCGGCCGTCGAACGCGGCCGGATCGCCTCCATGGGCGGGGTAACGGCCCTGATCTGGGTCGTGATCCTGGTGATGATGGTCTGGCGTTAGCCGATCGCCTGCTGTAGGTCCGCGATCAGGTCGTCGGGGTCCTCGATGCCGACCGAGAGCCGGACCAGGTCCGTCGGCACCGCAAGCGGCGAGCCTGCCGTGGACGCGTGGGTCATCCGTGCCGGGTGCTCGATCAGCGACTCGACGCCGCCGAGCGACTCGCCCAGGGTGAACAGCCTGGTGCGGGCGCAGATCTCGATGGCGCGCTCCTCGCCGTCACGCGCAATGCCCTCCGGCCCGCTTGCGGCCCGCACCCGGAACGACACCATGCCGCCGAAGTCGCGCATCTGCGACTTCGCGATCTCGTGACCCGGATGCCCGGACAGTCCCGGGTAGAACACCGACTCGACGGCGGGGTGATCGGCCAGCATCCGCGCGACGCGGGCCGCGTTGGCGCAGTGCCTGTCCATCCGCGCCGCCAGCGTCTTGATGCCGCGCAGCGTCAGCCAGGCGTCGAACGGGCCGGCCACGGCCCCGGTGGCGTTCTGCGTGAACGCGAGGTCCCTGGCGTGCTCCTCATCACGGACGACGACGGCGCCGCCGATCACGTCCGAGTGGCCGCCGAGGTACTTGGTGGTGGAGTGAACGACGATATCCGCGCCAAGCTCAAGCGGGCGCTGGAGGTACGGCGAGGCGAACGTGTTGTCGACGACGAGAAGCGCGCCGGACTCGTGCGCGATCCTCGCGAGTGCCCGGATATCAACGATCGATAGCAGCGGATTCGTCGGTGTTTCTGCCCAGATAAGCCGGGGTCGCTGGTCGGCCGCGGCTCTGGCGACGGCTTCAAGATCGGTCTGCCGAACGGACGCGTAGTTCACGCCCCATCCGCTCAGCACCTTGTCAAAGAGGCGGAACGTGCCACCGTAGGCGTCGCTCGGGATGAGCACGAGGTCGCCTGGGCGGCAGAGCGTGCGGATCAGGCAGTCTTCCGCGGCCATGCCCGAGGCGAACGCGAACGCCCGGGTACCATCCTCGAGCGCGGCCAGGCACGTCTCGAGCGCGGTCCGCGTCGGATTGGCGGTGCGCGAATACTCGTAACCGCCCCTGGTGCCGCCGACACCGTCCTGCTTGTAGGTCGAGGTCTGGTAGATCGGCGGCACGACCGCCCCCGTGACCGGGTCGGGCTCCTGGCCGGCGTGGATCGCCTGTGTTTCGAAGCCGAGAGCCTCGAAGCCGAAAGAGTCGTCGTTCACTGTCCGCCTCCTGATGCGCTTGTTACCGCGGTGTCGACTGCTGATGTACCGGCGTAGAAGGCGAGCAGGTCCGCGCGGGTGAGCACCGCGACGGGCTTGCCGCCGGAGTGGACGAGCGCCGCGCCCGACTTTTCGAGCACCGCCGCGGCCCGGCTCACCGGCTCGCCCTGCCCGATCACCGGCAGCGGCGGCGACATGTGCCCGCTCACCGGGTCGTGCGGGCCAGCACGCCCGCTGACCAGGGCGTCAAGCAGGTCCCGTTCGGCGACCGAGCCCGCCACCTCGGCGGCCATCAGCGGAGGCTCCTCCTTGACCACGGGCAACTGCGAGATGTCATATTCGCGAAGAAGCGCGATCGCCGCGGCCACGGTCTCGTCCGGGTGGACGTGGACAAGGGCCGGCAGGTCGGTCTCCCTGGCCGAGAGCAGATCCGCGACGGTGGGCCCGGTCCCGGTCTGCGTGCGGAGGAAGCCGTAGTCGGCCATCCAGGCATCGTTGAAGATCTTCGACAGGTAACCTCGGCCACCGTCGGGTAGCAGGACGACGATGACGTCGTCCGGCCGCGCTGTCTTGGCGACCCGGAGCGCCGCGACCACGGCAAGGCCGCCAGACCCGCCGACGAGCAGCGCCTCCTCACGCGCGAGCCGCCGCGTCATGGCGAACGAGTCGGCGTCGCTCACCGCGATAATCTCGTCGGAAATCTCCCGGTCGAAGGTGATCGGCCAGATGTCCTCGCCGACGCCCTCCACGAGGTAGGGGCGGCCGGTCCCGCCGGAGTAGACAGAGCCCTCGGGGTCCGCGCCGATGATCTTGACTCTGTTGTCAGAGACCTCTTTGAGGTACCGGCCGGTGCCGGAGATCGTGCCGCCGGTGCCGATGCCCGTCACGAAGTGGGTGACCCTGCCCTCGGTCTGCGCCCAGATTTCCGGCCCCGTCGAGTGGTAATGCGCGGCGGGGTTGTCCGGATTCGCGTACTGGTCAGGCTGCCATCCGCCTTTTGTCGTCGCGGCCAGGCGGCGTGCGACGCTGTAGTAGGAGTCCGGGTGGTCGGGCGGGACCGAGGTCGGGCAGACGACGACCTCGGCGCCATAGGCGCGCAGCACGGCGATCTTGTCGGGACCCACCTTGTCCGGGCAGGTGAACACGCACCGATAGCCGCGCTCCGCGGCGACGATCGCCAGTCCGACGCCGGTGTTGCCCGAGGTCGGCTCCACGATCACGCCGCCCGCCGCGAGCTTGCCGCCGCGCTCGGCCGCCTCGATCATGCGCAGCGCGATGCGGTCCTTAACCGAGCCGCCCGGATTCATGTACTCGACCTTGACGAGCACATCGCCTGTCGCGGCCACCCCTCTGGTCACGGACCTGAGCCGGATGAGGGGCGTGTTCCCCATCACCTCGGTCAGCGAGTCGTACACCTGCACGTGGCATCTCTCCCTGGCGTCACTCCATGCCCGAGCGGGTCCCGCTCAGGACAGACGCTATCTCCTGTGGCGGGCTCGCGGCTGCTAGCGTGGGTGTGACCCGGCCGCGCGCCCTCTTGCGATGGCAGTTTTTGCCATCGGGCGCGCCCCGGGGGGTCGTCCCCCCGGGAGATAACAGGAGGCGCAGATGCCAGAGGCAGTCATCGTCGCGACCGCTCGCTCCCCGATCGGCAGGGCGTTCAAGGGATCGCTCACCTCGATCAGGCCAGACGAGCTGCTAACGCAGATCGTGACGGCGGTACTTGCGAAGGTGCCGGGGCTCGACCCCGGCTCGATCGACGACCTCATCGTCGGGTGCGGCCTGCCCGGCGGCGAGCAGGGCTTCAACATCGCCCGCGTGGTCGCGGTGCTGCTTGGCTACGACACGCTGCCGGGGACCACGGTCAACCGGTACTGCTCATCCTCGCTGCAGACGACCCGTATGGCCTATCACGCCATCAAGGCGGGCGAGGGCGACGTATTCATCTCCGCGGGGGTCGAGTGCGTCTCCCGTAGCGTGCACGGGTCAAGCGACTCGTGGCCGGACACGAAGAATCCGGTGTTCGCGACGGCGCAGGAGCGGACAGTAGCGACCTCGAAAACGGAACTGCCCTGGCACGATCCAAGGACGGACGGCCAGCTACCTGACGTCTACATCGCGATGGGCGAGACGGCGGAGAACGTCGCCGCGCTGCGCGGCATCTCACGCGCCGAGCAGGACGAGTTCGGCGTCAGGTCGCAGAACCTCGCGGAGAAGGCCATCGCCAACGGGTTCTGGCAGCGGGAGATCACGCCGGTGACCCTGCCCGATGGCTCTGTCGTGTCGGCCGATGACGGGCCGCGGCCTGGAACAACGCTTGAGAAGGTCGCGACGCTCAAGCCGGCGTTCCGCGAGCACGGGACGGTCACCGCGGGGAACTGCTGCCCGCTCAACGACGGTGCGGCGGCACTGGTCGTGATGAGCGACGTCAAGGCCGCACAGCTTGGCCTGAGGCCGCTCGCGCGGATCGTCTCGACCGGAGTGAGCGCGCTGTCGCCTGAGATCATGGGGCTCGGTCCTGTGGAGGCGTCGAGGCAGGCCCTGCGCCGGGCAGGCATGGCCATCTCCGACGTCGACCTCGTAGAGATCAACGAGGCGTTCGCGGCGCAGGTCATCCCGGCCTACCGGGACCTCGGCATCGACCCCGCGCGGCTGAACGTGAACGGCGGCGCGATCGCCGTCGGCCACCCGTTCGGCATGACCGGGGCACGGATCGCCACCACGCTCCTCAACAGCCTGCAGTTCCACGACAAGACCATCGGCCTGGAGACCATGTGCGTCGGCGGCGGTCAGGGCATGGCGATGATCTTCGAACGCCTCAGCTAGCCACTGCCGACAAACAGGACATTACGGGAAGGTTGCGGTCTGGGTCTTGTCAGTCGCCCTCACGTGAGGCAGTCTCGACTGAAAGCGGCTTCCCATCGTGGAGGTGCCAATGTCGCTGACGCACACACCCGACACACACAAGAGCCTCATCGCACGCATCCCGTTCGTTACGGGACGCGAGTTGTCCGAGTGGTTCGGCCACCTGGAATCCGGGCCCTCCTTCCTACGCCGCGAGGAGCGCGCCAACTGGCTCGCCGACGAGCACGGCATCTGTGACCGCTACGCGGTGGCCATCGTTCGCGAGTACGAAATCCGTCGTCATCTCAGGCTTTTTGGCGGCTAGCCAATACAAAGCCATCGAATGATGGCTTAAGAAAGACAGCATCCTCAATGAATCCGCAGTTGCAGTTAACAGCCGCAACTGCAGATGCATGGGCAAATGCACAGTCACCGACGCTAGGACGCGGTATCGGAAGGTACTGCCAGAAAGCGGTGCCCCCGGTCGGGTTCGAACCGACACTAAGGCCCTTTTAGGGGGCCAGCCTCTTCCCTTGGGCTACGGGGGCGGACCAATAATACCCCGAAATCCCCATCTTTCCGCTTAGCGATGTGCCTACCAATATCTGACGGTTCCGAGCCCAATACAAGCCATATCCAAAATTGGATTTTGGATGCGGACGGTAACCAGAGCAAGATCAAATTCACGGAAAGTGACTTATTCGGAGCCTCTGTCGGCGAAGCGCGGACACCGCAGCCACGCTTCCTTGGCAGGTATCCGCCGAGCAAGATCCGTAACTAGCGGCGGGCGCGGCGGGCGGCCTTGCGGGCAGCCTTCGCGATCTCCCGGTCCGGGTGATGCCGACCGAGCAGCGTCAGCACCTGAACTACTTCCGGGTGCGAGCCGCGCGACATCAGGTCAATGATCCACATTTCCTCGCCCTCGGGCACGGCCTCGCGGAACTGGGCCGCTATCTCCTGAGAGTCCGGTGTCGCGTCGCCGAAGGCGAGCTCGAGTAGGTCACCGGCCACCCGGGCCAAGTCGTCAGGATCGGGCTCGATAGCCAGCGGCAGGGTGCTTCTTGGCAGCTCAGCCGCCATCACGCTGAGCGCCATCCGGGCGTACCCACGCAGTTCATTACGCTGCATGGCGTCCCGCCACGCGCGGTGCGCGGCCGGGCCGATCCCGCGCACGAGGTTCACGGCTACCAGGCGGTGCTGTGCTCTGCTGAAGGCGGCGAATGCCAGCAGCTCACGCGCTGCACGTTCAGGACCACGGCTCGCCATCCAGGCAGCGAACTCGCCGCCGAAGTCCGCCCTGCTGACACCGTCGGCCATCATGACCAGGCTGGATGCCGACATCTCTTCCAACCTTGTCGACAGCACAGGGACCTTGACCCCATCCCGCATGACCTGCTCGCGCAGCGCCCACACCGCCAACGGTGTCAGCCCGACCGCTCCGCCGTTCCGCTCGGGCACCGCCACCGCGCGGAGCTCGGACAGCTCGCTCACAAGCAAGCGTGCCGGATCACCGTGTTTGCGCACCCACCCGTCCCACGCCCGCCGGGCTCGCGACGACGGCCGCTCGCCCACCGCGCCTTCCATAACCAGGTCACCGATATCGGCTAGGGACAGTCCGGCGCGCCTGGCAAGGAAGAGCATCATCGCGACGACCACGCCCTGCCCCTCGAACTTCAGCTTGCGCGAAGCGTTCCGGTCCCAGGATGCGGCTACCTCGAGCGCCTGGGCTAGCACCGCGGCGAACAGCACGGACCATACCCGCAGCGCGCCCGAGTCGTCGCCATCCGCCCAGCGCCGCGCGGTATCACCGAGCACCGCCCAGGTCCGGGTGCTGTGTGGCTCGTCGTCAAGCTCAAACCATCCGGAGGTGAGCGCGTACTCCCACAGGTAAGGCAGGTAACCGCGCTGGACTCCCGCCCAGCGGGCGGCTTCCGCCGCGTCCGCATCTGATAGTTCGTCCTCGGAGTCGACAAGACGACCCTGACCAAGCCACCTGGCGAGCGCCTCTAGCCTTCGCATCAACGGTGCGGAGCGCGCTTGCGCGGCGAGCTGCGCGGGCGGCATCAGCCGGACAGGCGCCAACTTGGGGCCAAGTCCGAATACCTTCTTGAGGCTGATCCCTTCGTCTGACTCGTTGCCGATGGCGGAAAAAGCCCCGGTGAGCGCGGGGAACGCTCCTGTCAGCACAGGGAACGATCCGGTCAGAGCGGCGAAAGACCCTGTCGCTGCGGGAAACGCTCCAGTGGCTGCCGAGAACGCCCCGGTTATGTCCCCCTTACCAGGAAACATGCCCATCTGCGAGGCGGCGAGCAGGTTGCCGCCGATGTCTTCCCTATCGAAAAACTGAACAGCGTCGCGCAGGATCTCGGCGGCCAGGCCGGAGAGTTTTGTGTCGGAATCAGCCCCCATGGGAGGAGCATATTGCGTGGGTGCCACATAGCGCGCAACTTCACCGTTGAAGCGCACTGCCGTTCTGCGAACACAGCGCCAGCAACACATCTCACCTTAAATGAACAATACCTTTGTCTCGGATCCATCGGAACCCGGCAACCGGGTGGCGTGCGGCTCGGTATAGAATTCGTCGGTGACGGCGGCCCCCTATCCCGCTCCCCCGAGGCCGGTGCCGCGAACGCGGTGGCCAAGGCTGCGATCACGGCGAGCACGGCGGGCACTGTTGGCGCTCGCGGTGCTTTTCGCCATTTTCTGCGCGGTTACCGCGCGCCTTTTCATCTTTCCTACAACGGGCATGCCTGCTCGGGTAGACGCCATAGTGGTCCCAGGCGGCCAAGGAGACCGGATCGACGCGGCGCTGAAACTGGCTCAGCAGGACCGCGCGCGCTACCTCGTCCTCTCGGAAGGCGAGTTCGTGCCGCCGCAACTGTGCGGGACTTACGTGGGTAGTGAGGCAGTGCTCTGCTTTCAACCAGTCCCCGACACCACACAGGGCGAAGCCGAGGCCACCGCCAAGCTCGCCCGCCAGTACGGCTGGCATTCGATCGTACTCCTGACCACGCCGGACCAGACTTGGCGAGCGGAACTGAGGTTCCGGCGATGCTACAGCGGGAGCATCTATGGCGTCACGACTCCGCTGCCGCTGCACCTGTGGCCCTTCATGATCGCTTATCAATGGGCGGCGGCCGCCAAGGCGGAACTCATGAATCGCAGTTGCTGACGGAATGCCGACGGCATTTCTTACAATGTTTGTACACAGGAAATTACTATTGCGAAGATCCGCTGGTACTTATTCGAGAATTTCCGTCTCCGCCGCGCCCAAAGGCGGTGGCCCGGGTGAAGATCGCGTCGAACATTTCGGGGGTAACCCGGCCGGTGAAGGTATTTTGCTGGCTCGGGTGGTAGCAGCCGAGGAGCAAGACACTTTGGCCGCCCGGCCCCTGCAGTCCCGCCTCGGCGCCGTGCGCGAAGGCGGGACGCGGCTTAGGAATCTCGTATCCCGCGTCCGCCAGCGGTCGCCACAGCGCTTGCCAGGCGAAGCCGCCGAGCACGACGATCACTCGCAGGCTCGGCGCGACCATCCGTAGCTCGGCGGCGAGCCAGGGGGCACAGTCATCACGTTCGCCTGGCGTCGGCTTGTTGTCCGGCGGCGCGCAACGGACGGCGGCTACCATCCGCGCGCCGATCAGCCGCTGGCCGTCGCCGGCGGATACGCTTGCTGGCTGGCTGGCAAGCCCGCACCGGTACAGCGAGGCAAACAGGAAATCGCCACTACGGTCCCCGGTGAAGATCCGTCCGGTCCTGTTGCCGCCGTGAGCCGCGGGCGCGAGGCCGAGGATCCCGATCGTCGGCGCCGGGGCTCCCCAGCCAGGAATCGGCCGCCCCCAGTACTGCTCGTCCCTGAAAGATTTGCGGCGAATGACGGCGACTTCCTCCCGCCACTCGACCAGACGCGGGCACGCTCGGCAGACCGATTGCCGTGCGGTCAGCTCCGCGAGGGAAACCGCGTCAGCCGCCAGTTGCCTGACTTCTTCGATTGTGGATGCGACAGGTGTGTTCACGTCCGCAAGATCGTCCGGCCATCCCGTACCCGGCGCGACTGGTCCGCCGGGCACCTCATGGGCGGGAGACAACGGACCAGGCGATGCCATCGAGAATGTCGTGCTCGCTGACCAAGACCTCGGCGAACCCGAACCTCGTCATGATCCGGTCGAGGATGAGCGCCCCCGCACCGATCACGTCGACCCGGCCCGGGTGCATGCCGGGAATGGCCGCCCGCTCGGCACGGGTCATGGCGAGCAGCTCACCCGAGATCTCGTGCACCCGGGCCGCGCCGATCCTTGAATGGTGGATGCGGGCGGCGTCGTAGCTGCCAAGCCCGAGCGAGATCGCGGCGACCGTCGTAACCGAACCGGCCAGCCCGACGAACGTCCTTGCCTTTTCCGGCTGGACAGCGGCGGCCACCAGGTCAAGGGTGTCGTCGATATCCCCGGTGCTGTCCGCGACCTCTTGGCGAAGTGGCGGATCAGCGTGCAGGTGCCGCTCGGTCAGCCGGACGCAACCGATGTTCACCGATCGCTCGGCGGCGACCCCCTCGGGGCCGCCGAGTATGAACTCGGTGGAGCCGCCGCCGATGTCGGTGACGAGATAGGGCGGGGTGGTCTCATCGGCGGCCAGCTCCCTGGTCGCCCCGGTGAACGACAGCCATGCCTCCTCGTCGCCCGAGATGACCTCGGGTGCGACACCGAGTACCTCGACGACCCGGTCGGTGAACTCCTGGGAGTTCGCGGCGTCTCTGGTGGCGCTGGTCGCCACCATCCTGATCGCCTCCGGCTTCGCCTCGGCGATCAGCTCCGCGTACTCGCGCAGCGCGCCGATCGTCCGGTCGAGTGCCGCCTGCGAGAGCCGGCCCGTCCGGTCCACTCCTTCGCCAAGCCGGACAATCCGCATCGCACGCACCAGGTCGGTTAGCGGTGACGCGGGCTGGCCTGACCGATCAAGGGAACCACGGGACCGTTTGGGATCATCGGTTGGCTTTGGATCTATATCCGCGATCAGCAGGCGAATCGAGTTCGTGCCACAGTCGATAGCGGCCACCCGCTGGGTCACTCCGCCTCCTCAGGCACTGGATTGTCAGACGCCGCATCATCAATAGGCCCCGCATCAGCGACAATAGACACGCAGGGGCCGCGCGACCACCACTGTCCCACTGCTTCTAGCGCCTCACGGCCGAACGGGTTCGTACCTGGCGCGGCCAGCTCGTGGGCGACGAGCGCATGCAGGCACTTGACCCGGTCGGGCATCCCGCCGGCCGACTGAGTACCAGGCGGCAGTGGGTCAACGCCAGCATCGGCCGCGGCGGCATCCCGGCGGGTGAGGTAGTCGCGGTGCGCGCGCTCGAGCGCCGCCCTTGTCTCGTCATCGGCGAGCCGCGCGGTCATTTCCCGCATCGTGCCCGCTGCCTCGAGCCCGCTGACCGCCGCGGCGGCCCGCGGGCAGGTCAGGTAGTACAGCGTGGGAAATGGGGTGCCGTCGGGCAGCCGGGGTGCCGTCTCCACGACATCGGCGAGTCCGCAGGGGCAACGGTGCGCGACCGCCCGCAGGCCACGAGGGGCGCGGCCGATCTGCTCCGCGACGACCGCGGCGTCGGTTGGCGTGATCATCGGCCGGTGCTCATCGGGACGGCTGGGCGTCGGCCCGCTGGACGGACTGCCACAGCTTGGCGTACCACGGGTCGGCCTCGACCTGCGGCTTCGCCGTGGTGGTCCGCGGAGACTGCCCGGAAACGACCTCGTAGCACTGCTCCTGTGGGAAGCACATGTGCAGCTGCGCCTGGGCCTGCTGCTCCACGTACCAGGCCTGTCCCAGTTTGGTGCTCTCTTCTTCCAGGGCCTTGACCTGCACGGACATCGTCTGCTGCTGGGCAAGCAACTGGTCGATCTGCTGGCGCTGCGCGATGTACTCGCGCAGCGGGTAGGCGAGGCTCAGCGCGATCGCGCAGATCACCACGGCGAGCAGCGCGGCGCGCCCGGTCAGCCTGGTGGACCGGGAGGCCGCCGCCAGCGCGGCGGCCTGCCCCGGGGAAGGCTGTCCCTGCCCGACCATCAGCCCTGCTCAATCATCAGACAATGGTGAACCTCGGGAAGGCACCGGCGCCCGCGTAGCTCGCCGCGTCACCGAGGTGCTCCTCGATACGCAGGAGCTGGTTGTACTTGGCGACCCGCTCGCCGCGGGCCGGCGCGCCGGTCTTGATCTGGCCGGCGTTAGTGGCGACCGCGAGATCGGCGATGAACGTGTCGTCGGTCTCGCCCGACCGGTGGCTGATCATGCAGGCGAACCCGGCGCGGTGCGCGAGCGAGACCGCGTCGAAGGTCTCGCTGACGGTGCCGATCTGGTTGACCTTCACGAGCAGGGCGTTGGCCGACTTTTCCGCGATGCCACGGCGGATCCGCTCGGGGTTGGTCACGAACAGGTCGTCGCCGACGATCTGCACCCGGTCGCCCGCCGCGGCGGTGAACGCCTGCCACCCGGCCCAGTCCTCCTCGGACAGCGGGTCCTCGACACTCACGATCGGGTAGCTGTCCACCCAGTCGGAGTAGATCGCTGCCATCTCCTCAGCGGACTGGGGCTTGCCGTCGAAGAGATACGCGCCATCGTTGTAGAACTCGGTCGCCGCCGCGTCAATGGCGAGCCCGATGTCCCTGCCCGGGAGGAATCCGGCCTTGCCGATCGCCTCCACGATCAGGTCGAGCGCGGCCCTGTTGTTCTCGAGGCTAGGCGCGAAGCCGCCCTCGTCGCCCACGCCGGTGGAAAGTCCATGCTGCTTGAGCACCGACTTGAGCGCGTGATAGGTCTCCGCGCCCCAGCGCAGCGCCTCGGTGAACGTCGGCGCGCCGATCGGCGCGATCATGAACTCCTGAATGTCAACGTTGGAGTCGGCATGCGCCCCACCGTTCAGGATGTTCAGCATCGGTACGGGCAGCACGTGCGCGTTCGGCCCGCCGAGGTAGCGGAAGAGCTGCAGCCCCGCGGACTCCGCGGCGGCGCGGGCCACCGCCATGGACACGCCGATGAGGGCGTTCGCGCCAAGTCGTGACTTGGTGGGGGTGCGGTCGAGATCGATCAGCGTCTGGTCCACGAGCCGCTGGTCGTCGGCCTCGTGGCCGAGCAACTCCGGCTGGATCTCGTCAACCACGCTGTCGACGGCCCGGCCGACGGCCTTGCCGCCGTACTCGGCGCCGCCGTCGCGGAGCTCAACCGCCTCGAACGCGCCGGTGGACGCGCCGCTCGGCACCCCGGCCCGGCCGAGGGAACCGTCGTCTAGGACGACCTCGACCTCCAGGGTCGGGTTACCTCTGGAGTCCAGGATCTGCCTGGCATGTACCGCTTCTATGGACGCCACCGTCGGCTCCTTGCCTGTCGACGCAACAACTTCCCGTACGAGCGTAGTGGAGGGGCACACCGCTGCCACACAGGGCACGCCGACCGGACCCGCCTGTAAGCCGAAAATCATCAACAGGTCACGCGATTCGCCGGAAGTA
>Ga0302314_10003065_pt1 | contig 30925 bp, 24 predicted proteins | sample III_Palsa_N2_3_FD_200533 | JGI IMG/M metagenome (GOLD analysis project Ga0302314, IMG submission 200533) | Peat permafrost microbial communities from Stordalen Mire near Abisko, Sweden - III_Palsa_N2_3 | ecosystem: Environmental > Terrestrial > Soil > Palsa > Peat permafrost | place: Sweden... | reverse complement strand
ACCTCGACCGCGAACGGGGTCTCCTCGACCAGGGATTCCAGTCGTGCGCCGAAGGTGTGGTGGTCGAGCACCCCGTCGGCACCCAACACCGCGCCCGCACCCAACACCGCGCCCGCACCCAACACCGCGCCCGCACCCAGTACCGGGTCGGCGTTGAGGGTGTCAGCCTCGACGTAGGCGAGCGTGATCGGGTCCATGGGTACAGTCAAACAACCACCACCGACATTCAGTAAAAGCCGATCAGACCTCGAATAATTCCGGGGAGAACCCCCGACACCACCGACTGTGAACGAGAAGACCGCACAGCCCGACCAGGCCTTGACCGACCCGAGACGGCTAGATTGGTCGCGATGACGAACGAGACGAGCGGTGGCAGAAACGTGCGACTCCGACAGTGGTACGGCAAGCTCGCCTATGTCGTCGTGGCTGCGATCCTCGTCTATCTCGCCACAGCCATTCCTCTCGGCGCGGGCGGTGGAGGCATCCTGCGCAGCGTGCTCGCCTTCGTGCTCGTTTTGCTCGGCGCGCGCATCTTCCGCGGTGTCGAGGAAGAGGTCGCGCCGGCGCGTCCGTGGTGGCGGATGACGGCGGGCGTCCCGTCCGGCATACTTCTTGGCGCGGTGTGCACCGTCGTTGCGCTGTTCAGCGTCGTCGGGTACGTCGGGCTCACCGTCGCAACGCTGCCGCACAAGGATGTCACCGACCTGCCCGCACTCCTGGTGACGGCCGTTCTCTCCGCGGTCCTGGCATACCTCTATTTCGGCTCGAGCCGCCGCCTGGTCGTCGCACGGCGCGAGCGCGCGATCGAGCAGGCCAGGACAGGCCGGCCATGAGCCAGGCTCCTGTATTGCGCATCGTGGCCGCGGTCATCCTGAACCGCCAGGGCCACCTGCTGCTGGTGCGCAAGCGCAACACCGTCACCTTCATGCAGCCGGGCGGCAAGTTCGAGCCGGGCGAGACCGGCGAGCAGGCGCTCATCCGCGAGCTGAACGAGGAGCTCGGCTTCGAACTCGGGCCGAGCGACTTCGAGTACGTCGGCAGGTTTTCGGCGGATGCGGCCAACGAGGTGGGCCACAGGGTCGACTGCGATGTGCACTTCACGGTGCTCGAAACCGTGGGAGTCGCGGCCGCCGAAATCGAGGAGCTGCTGTGGATCGACCCCCGGGAGCTGGACGACATCCTGCTCGCCCCGCTGACGGCAACCGTGATGCGGCCGTACATCCTGACGATGTCGGCGGCGATACAGAACCGGGTGCAGCAGTAGCCGCAGTATGAGCAGCTGCAACGGCGGCGGCCGCTGCCGCCGTAACACTCGGAATGCCGCTGGTAGATTGGGCCCACCATGAAGTACGCGAACTCGGTGCTCGATCTGATCGGTAACACCCCCCTCGTGCGGCTGAGAAGCGTGGCGAAGGATTACGCTCCCACCATCCTTGCCAAGGTGGAATACCTGAACCCCGGTGGCTCGTCGAAGGACCGCATCGCCGCGCGCATCATCGATGCGGCCGAAGCAGACGGACGGCTGAAGCCCGGCGGCACGATCGTGGAGCCCACCAGCGGTAATACCGGCATCGGGCTGGCGCTGGTCGCCCAGCAGCGCGGCTACCGGTGTGTCTTCGTGCTGCCCGACAAGGTCGGCGAAGAGAAGCGCAACGTGCTGAAGGCGTACGGGGCCGAGGTCGTGGTGACGCCCACCTCGGTGGCGCCCGATAGCCCCGAGTCGTACTACTCGGTCAGCGACCGCCTGGCGCGCGAGATTCCGGGGGCGTTCAAGCCCGACCAGTACTCGAATCCCAACGGGCCGCTCAGCCACTACGAGACCACGGGCCCAGAGATCTGGCGGGACACCGAGGGCAAGGTCACCCACTTCGTCGCGGGCGTCGGCACGGGCGGCACCATCTCGGGCGTCGGTCGTTACCTCAAGGAGGTGTCGGACGGTCGCGTGCAGATCATCGGCGCCGACCCCGAGGGCTCCGTGTATTCGGGCGGCACCGGGCGCCCCTACCTGGTCGAGGGCGTCGGCGAGGACTTCTGGCCGAGCGCCTATGACCCGACCGTCGTCGACGGCATCATCGCCTCATCCGACGCCGAGTCGTTCGACCTCACGCTGCGACTGGCTCGAGAGGAGGGGCTGCTGGTCGGCGGCTCGAGCGGGCTCGCCGTATCCGCCGCGCTCAAGCTGGCGGCCGGCCTCGATGAAAACGCCGTCGTCGTCGTGCTGCTGCCGGACGGCGGCCGCGGCTACCTCGGCAAGGTCTTCAACGAGCAGTGGATGCAGTCCTACGGGTTCACGCAGGTCTCGGACGAGCGCACCGTCGCTGACCTGATCCGCACCAAGAGCGGCGAACTGCCCGACCTCGTTCACGCGCATCCGTCCGACACCGTGCACGATGCCATCCAGATCATGTCCAAGCACGATGTCTCGCAGCTCCCGGTGCTCACCGCCGAACCGCCCGTCGTCATCGGCGAGGTGGTCGGCGCGCTGGCGGAGGGCTCCCTGGTCGAGCTGGTCTTCAGCGGCGCCGCCAGCATGACCGACTCGATTGCGGAATTCGTAGGGCCACCGCTCGGTTTGATCGGAGTGCACGAATCGGTCACCCAGGCGCGGCAGGCGCTGTCGGGCGCGAGCGCACTTCTCGTCGTCGACGACGGCAAGCCCGTCGCCGTGCTGACCCGGACCGACCTCCTCAACTACCTGTCGAACTGACTGCAGCCTCACGGCCCCGCTTTCCCACTCATCCCTAGCCGCACGAACCAACACCAGCACGGAGACCCAGTGCCACACCAGCAACAACCTGCCCAGCAGGGTTTTTCCACCCGCGCCGTCCGAGTCGGGCAGGAGTTCGACCCGACCACAGGTGCGGTGGTTCCGCCCGTCTACCTCACGTCGACATTCGTGCAGGACGGCATCGGGGGATTCCGCGGCGGCTACGAGTACGCGCGCGGCGGCAACCCCACGCGCACGTCGCTGCAGACGCTGCTCGCCTCGCTCGAGGGCGGTAGCCACGCCTTCAGCTTCGCGTCGGGCCTCGCCGCCGAAGACACCCTGCTTCGCGCAGTCCTCGCCCCGGGTGGGCGGATTGTGATGGGCAATGACGTCTACGGCGGAACGCACCGGCTCGTCAACCGGGTCTTCGTGCCCTGGGGTGTCACCCTCAATACGGTCGACATGAGCGACGTCGGCGCTGTGCGCGACGCCGTCGCCGAAGCACCCACCCGCGTGCTGTGGATCGAAACTCCCAGCAACCCGCTGATGAAGATCAGCGACATCGCCGCCCTCGCCGAGATCGGCCACGCCGCGGGCGCACTGGTCGTCGTCGATAACACGTTCGCCTCGCCCTACCTGCAGCAGCCGCTGTCGCTGGGCGCCGACGTCGTCGTACACTCGACGACCAAGTATCTCGGCGGCCACTCCGATGTGCTGGGTGGCGCAGTCATCGTGGGCGACCCCGAACTCGCCGACAAGGTCGGTTTCCTGCAGTTCGGCGTCGGTGCGGTGAGCGGGCCGTTCGACGCCTGGCTCACGGTGCGTGGAATCAAGACCCTGGCGTTGCGCATGGAGCGCCACTCGTCCAACGCCCAGGCGCTCGCCGAGGCGCTCCTTGGGCATCCGGCTCTCGAGGCGGTGTACTACCCCGGCCTGCCCGACCACCCCGGGCACGACATCGCTGCGCGACAGATGTCCCGCTTCGGCGGCATGCTCTCCGTCGCCCTCAAGGGCGGCGGCGCTGCCGCACGCACCTTCGCGGAATCCACCGAGCTCTTCCAGCTCGCGGAGTCGCTGGGCGGTGTAGAGTCGCTGATCGGCTACCCGTCCGAGATGACTCACGCCTCGGTGCGCGGCACCGCGCTCGAGGTGCCCGACAACGTGGTGCGGCTCTCGGTCGGCATCGAAGACATCGACGACCTGGTCGCCGACGTGCTGGCTGCGCTTCCCAAGTCATAGATTCGCCCTAGCCGGTTCATAGGATCGGCATAGCTGCGCCGCCGATGCTTTCGGCATGAATAAACCGAACCAGTCACCGGTTCTCGAAGTCGTCGTGCCGGTCTACAACGAGCAGGCCGCACTCGAGCGAAGCGTCCGTGCCCTCCACGCGTACCTCGACGCCGAATTCGAGCTACCGTGGAAAATCACGATCGCCGACAATGCGAGCAGCGATTCGACCCTAGAGATCGCGACACTGCTCACCTACGACCTCGACCGCCTCGGCGTACTCCATCTGGACGAGAAGGGGCGCGGTCGGGCTCTGAAGCAGGCCTGGCTCGCCTCCGATGCACGGGTCGTCGCCTATGTGGATGTCGACCTCTCGACCGACCTGCGCGGACTGCCACCCCTGGTCGCCCCGCTGCTCTCCGGCCACTCCGACATCGCGATCGGCACTCGTCTTGCAGCGTCCTCGCGTGTCACTCGCGGCGGCAAGCGCGAGTTCATCTCGCGCTCCTACAACTTTCTGCTGCGCCGCGCGATGGGCGCCGGGTTCAGCGACGCCCAGTGCGGGTTCAAGGCGATGCGTTCGGATGTCGCTGCGAAACTGCTGCCGCTCGTCGAAGACACGGGCTGGTTCTTCGACACCGAGCTGCTGATTCTCGCCGAACGCAGCGGGATGCGCATCCACGAGGTTCCGGTGGACTGGGTGGATGACCCCGACAGCCGCGTCGACGTCGTCTCGACAGCGAAGGCCGACCTGCGCGGCATGTGGCGAGTGACTCGCGGACTGGTCTCGGGGCGCATTCCCGTCGACCGGATCTATGCGGAGCTGGGGCGGCATCCATTCGAGGCCCCGCGACCGCCCTCATTCTTCGGGCAGGTGGTGCGGTTCGGTGCGGTGGGCGTGCTCTCGACGGCCGCGTATGCGCTGCTGTACCTGCTGTTCTCGACCGTGCTCACGGGGCTGGTCGCGAACTTCCTCGCGCTCCTGGTCACGACCATCGCCAACACGGCTGCCAACCGCCGGTTCACGTTCGGTGTGCGTGGCAGGTCGGGGGCATTCACGCAGCAGTTCCAGGGGCTGATCGTGTTTGGGATCGCGTGGCTCATCACGAGCGGTTCGCTGCTCGAGCTGCACGCGATCAATCCGAACGCCAACTCCAAGGTCGAGCTGATCGTGTTGACGTTCGCGAACCTGCTGGCCACCGTGCTGCGGTTCGTGCTGTTCCGAGTGTGGGTCTTTCGTCGGCACAGCGAGCCCGCCGTCCCGGCGAACAGCGCCACCCGAGAGGCCTTCAGTCGAAGTGCCGCACCCGAGCAGAAGGCGGTGACGAGCGCATGAGCACCTCGACGATTCCGGTCGTGCCAGACACCCGCTCACCGGAGGCCTCCTCGACGAGCGCATTCTCCGCCTGGGCCAGGCGCCTGGTGCGAGGCTCGGCGACCACCGCGCGCTGGGAGCGGCCGACGTTCCTCGGCCTGCTGCTGGCCACCGGCATCCTCTATATCTGGAACCTGGCGGCGAGCGGATGGGCGAACTCCTTCTACTCTGCGGCCGTGCAGGCCGGATCCACCAACTGGGAGGCCTTCTTCTACGGTTCCTCGGATGCCGCGAACTCGATCACCGTCGACAAGCCCCCGATGAGCCTGTGGTTCATGGAACTCTCCGCGCGACTGTTCGGTCTGAGCTCGTTCAGCATCCTGCTGCCGGAGGCGCTCATGGGCGTCGCGAGCGTCGCCGTCGTCTACCTGACGGTGCGGCGGGCGTTCTCGGCGCGCACGGCCCTGCTGGCTGGGGGCGTTCTCGCGCTCACCCCCGTCGCGGCCCTGATGTTCCGTTTCAACAACCCGGATGCACTGCTCGCGCTGCTCATGAGCCTCGCCGCCTACTTCACGCTTCGCGGCATCCAGTCGGGCAAGCTGCGCTGGGTGCTGTGGGCCGGTGCAATGGTCGGCTTCGGGTTTCTGACGAAGCAATTGCAGGCCGTGGTGATCCTGCCCGCGCTCGCAGGCGTCTACATGGTGGCCGCGCCCGGCAACTGGTGGCGGCGTATCTGGCACCTGCTGCTGGCGCTCGCCGCCGCGATCGTCTCGGCCGGCTGGTGGGTCGCAATCGTCGAACTGGTGCCGGCGAGCATGCGGCCCTACATCGGCGGCTCGCAGACGAACAGCTTCCTGGAGCTGACCTTCGGATACAACGGGTTCGGTCGGTTGACCGGCAGCGAGACGGGCAGCGTCACCGGCGGGGGCGGCGCAACCACTACGGGCGGGCAGTGGGGAGCCACGGGAATCCTGCGGCTGTTCGGCACCGACATCGGCACCCAGATCTCATGGCTCATGCCGGCCGCGCTGGTGCTCGCGCTGGTTGCGTTCATCGTGATGCGCGGCAGGCGCACCGACCTGAGGCGAGCCACCCTCATGCTGTTTGCGGCGTGGTTCGTGATCACCGCGCTCACCTTCAGCTTCGCCGAGGGAATCTTCCACCCGTATTACACGGTGGCGCTGGCCCCGGCGATCGCGGGAACGGTGGCGATCGGAGCGTCGGTGCTCTGGTCATACCGCGAGGAACTGTGGTCGCGCATCATCGCGGCGGTCGTCGTGCTCGGCACCGCCACCTGGGGTTTCGTGCTCATGACCGAGGCGAGCGACTTCCTGCCCTGGCTGCGCTGGCTCGTGATCGTGCTGGCTGTCGTGGCGGCCGTGCTGCTGATGCTGCCGCAACGCGGGCGATGGATGATCGTGAGCACCATCTCGGTCAGCCTCGCGGCATCCCTGCTGGCGCCGCTGGCGTGGACGTTCGACACGATCTCCACCGGTCACACCGGATCGATCCCCAGCGCGGGACCGACGGTCGCGGGTGGAGGCTTCGGCGGAGGCGGCGGCGGCGCGATCCCGACGGGTCGCGGCGGCTTCGGCGGCGGCCAGGCAGGCCGGGCCGGGGGTGGACAGGCTGGCGGTGGCCAGACGGGCGGCGCGCCGACCACTGGAACGGCGCCGACCGGCACTGCACCGACCGGCGGGTTCGGTCGCACCGGCACCCGCGGCGGCGGTGGCGGCGCGGGCTCGCTCCTCGGCTCCAGTACGGTCGGAACTGCGCTCGCGAAACTGCTGAAGACGGATGCGTCGAGCTACAAGTGGGTCGCTGCGGCCGTCGGCTCGAACAGCGCGGCCGGCTACCAGCTCGCCACAGACGAAGCCGTGATGCCGATCGGCGGCTTCAACGGGAGCGACCCCTCGCCGACCCTCGCCGAGTTCAAGGCTGATGTCGCGAAGGGAGAGATCCACTACTTCATCGGCGGCACGGTCGGCGCGGCCAACGGCGGATCGAACATCTCGTCGCAGATCGCCTCGTGGGTCGAGGCGCACTACACGGCGAAGACGGTCGACGGGGTCACCCTGTACGACCTCACTAAGTAGGCCGGAGAGCGAAGGCCGCCGGAAAGCGGACATGGCGCGAGTTCGTGGCGCCGTGTCCGCTTTGGCGTGGCCGAGGTCTGGGGTGACTGCCACACTGGTGCCATGACCACCGATGTCGCAGTGCCTGCCGCCCCGGTAGCCACCGGCCGAATCGGTCTGTTGCGCGGTTCGTCGATGTACGTTGCCGCGGTACTGGGAACCGGCATCCTGGTGTTGCCCGCGCTCGCGGCGCGCGTTGCCGGGCCAGCGTCCATTCTGTCGGTGCTCGTCATCCTGCTGCTCTCCATCCCTCTCGCCGGCACCTTCGCGGCACTCGCGGCCCGCTACCCGGACGCCGGCGGCGTGGCGACCTTCGCGCGGCTCGCGCTGGGACTGACCGCGTCGCGCATGGCGGGGTACTGGTTCTTCTTCGGTGTCGCGGTCGGTGGCCCGGTGGTTGGCATCCTCGGCGGCGAGTACGTGGTGGCTGTCGTGGGTGGCCCGAAGTGGCTCGTCATTGTCGTGGCCATCGCGATCTACATCCCCCCGTTCACCGCGAACGCCTTCGGGGTGCGAGTCTCGGGCACCGTGCAACTCGTTCTCACGGCGGTGTTGCTGATCGTGGTGATAGGCGTGGTTGCCCTGTCGGTTCCTCACATCCGCACCCAGAACTTCACTCCGTTTCTTCCGCACGGCTGGGTCGGAGTCGGCGTGGGGATCAGCCTGTTCGTGTGGGCATTCTCCGGGTTCGAGGCCGTGACGCACATCGCGGGCGAGTTCAGGAATCCCCGGCGCACGATCCCCCTGGCGACAGCGATCGCTGTCGCCACGGTCGGGGTCGCGTACCTCGCCCTGCAGTTCTCAACGGTGGCGGTGCTCGGCAGCCGGTCAACCTCAAACGTTCCCCTGCTGGTGTTGGTGTCGAAATCGGCGCCGGGCTACGGCGCATGGATCATCGCGGTGATTGCCCTGATCGTCACCATCGGCGTGCTCAACGCCTACCTGCCCGCGATGGCGAAACTCGGCAGTGCGCTGGGCCGCGACGGCCACTTTCCCCGCTGGATCGCCCGCGGGTCTGAGGCCGGTGAGATTCCGCGGCGCGCGCTGTTCGTCGTCGGCTGCGTCAGCGCGCTCTATTTCGCGATCGCCGTACTGACCGGGCTCGACCTGAGCACCTTCATCCTCATCCAGACCAGCTGTATGGTCGCGGTCTATGCACTCGGCATGCTCGCCGCGGTGCGCCTGCTGCAAAGGTGGAGCCCGGGCTGGTGGATGGCCGTTATCTCGGTGGTACTGGTCGCCGGCCTTCTCGTGCTCTCGGGCTGGCACCTGGTCGCGCCCGCGGCTCTCGCGCTCGCTGCCGTGGTGGTCACCCTGGTCAAACGCCGTCGAAACAGAAAGAAGCTCTCGCGTGCCTGAACCCCGTCGATTCGTCGAACTGAGCCACGTCATCCGGGCCGGCCTCGTGACCTACCCTGGCCTGCCGGTGCCAACGATCACCCCGTTCCTCACCCGCGAGGACTCGAAGTCACGCTATGCACCGGGCACCGAGTTCGCCATGGACGTGATCACCCTCATCGGCAACACCGGCACCTACCTCGACAGCCCGTGGCACCGCTATGACGGCGGCACCGACCTGGCCGGCCTCGCCCTCGACACCCTCGTCGACCTGCCTGCCGAGGTGTTCCACCTGACCGGCGCGCGCGGCGTCGCAGCGGACCGGCTTGCCGGGCGTGACCTGGCTGGCACAGCGGTGCTGCTGCATACGGGCTGGGATGTGCACTTCGGCACCCCTCACTATGCGCTCGGCGCGCCCTACCTCGCTCCGGATGGCGTCGACCTGCTCATCGAGAGCGGTGTCGTGCTGGTCGGCATCGATTCGCTCAACATCGATAACACCGAGGGCACCGGCGAGCGGCCCGCGCACACCCGGCTGCTCGCTGCGGGCATCCATGTCGTCGAGCACCTCACGGGGCTCGGCGCGCTTCCCGATTCTGGTGCCCGGTTCACTGCCACGCCACCACTGGTGGAGGGGTTCGGCACATTTCCGGTGCGGGCGTTCGCCACCCTCTGAGCGGGCGCGCTATTACTTCAGCATGGTCGGGATCCACACCCTCATGGTGCTGGGGCCGCGGTTGGCCCAACTGAAGTAGGGCACCAGTTCGATCTCGTCGCTCGACCGCCGTGCGGGGTCGACGGAGGCGCCGTACGGCCAGTCGGTCTCGGTCGCGGCCTCGAGGCGGATGCTCACGGCCGCGCCGTGCTCGGTCAGGCGGAGCCCGCCCGACGGGTCGAGAATCGCCTGCGCAACGTTTGCGTTGCCGGGAAGATCGACCGATTCGAGTGCCAGCACGAGCGGCCCCCGCTCCACCGCCACGGTGCCGCGACTGCTGTCGATGTATGGATGCGGCTGCACGATGCGCGGAGCGACCGGCAGTTCGAGCTGCACCGTGTCGCCGGAGTGCACGACCACCGTGGCCGGCGCACCCGGCTCGACGGGTGTTCCGTCGAGTGTTGCGCCGACCGCCCAGGCCGGGATGCGCAGGCTCACTGTTGCTCCGTCGGGCGGGGCAGCGGTGACGTCCATCCGAACGCCGCCGTCGAACGGGTATCCGCAGCGCACCTCAAGCCGCAGCTCACCCGCGCCGATCGTGGTCGCGACGTCGTAGTCGCCGTACTGGTGGAGCTGCACGCCGTCCGCGGTGGCAGTCGCGAAATACAGGCCGACACTGGCAAGCGTCCGGGCGACATTGGTCGGACAGCAGGACACCTCGAACCACGGTGCCCGCAGGCTCGACTCGGCCCGCGCACTCACCTCGTCTTCGGCAGGAATGGAGCCTTCGACTCGCTGGTGAAGCGTGTTCGTGTAGTAGAACGCCCGGCCGTCCTCGCGGGGGGACGCCAGCACGTTGTTCAGCAGTGTGCGCTCGATCAGGTCCGCGTACTTCGGTTCGCCAGTCTGCAACAGCAGCCTCCAGCTCAGCATCACCGAGGCGATCGCCGCACAGGTCTCCGAGTACGCGCGATCGGGCGGAAGTTCGTAGTCGAGCCCGAATGCCTCGTCGAGGTGATGTGATCCCATCCCGCCCGTGATGTAGGTGCGCCGTGCGACAGTATTTGACCACTGCATGCGGACGGCGTCGAGCAGTGAGGCGTCCGACGTTTCGACGCCGACGTCGACGGCACCGGCTGACAGGTAGAGCGCACGCACCGCATGGCCCCTCAGCACGGTCGCGCTGCGGATGGGCTCGTCGTCCTGGGAGTATTCGGCGCCGAAGGCGATCGGCGCAAGAGTGCCCGCACCGCGGCGTTCGATGAACAACGAGGCCAGCTCGAGGTAGCGCTCGTCCCCGGTCGCGCGGGAGAGCTCGGCGAGAGCCGGCTCGATCTCGGGATGCCCGCAGACGGCCGCTCGTCCCGTCGGCCCGAACTCGATGTACAGGTGGTCGGCAAGCCGACGAGCGACGGCAGGCAGCTCGTCGTCGTGGCCTCCGCGCAGGCGAGCGACGGCCGCCTGGATCAGGTGTCCGAAGCAGTACAGCTCGTGGCCCCACTCGAGATTCGAGTACCGCGGCTGTTGGCCGGCACGCCCGAAGCTCGTGTCGAGATAGCCGTCCGGCTCCTGTGCGGCGGCCACGCGCGCGACAAGGTCGTGGTAGCGGCCCTCGAGTGCGGTGTGCGGCGCTCGCCCGAGCTCCCAGGCCATGGCCTCGATCAGTTTGTAGATCTCCGAGTCGACGAATTCGATGCCCGAATGGGTCGAGCCGATCGTCTGCGCCGCGGCACGGTCGAAATTTCCGATCCAGCCGACACGTTCCATCCAGTTCTCGCAGTGCGCAAGGATCACGTCGGCGTTGAGCTGCTGTTTCTGCTGCCAGAAGCCACCGACGATCGAGATCTCGTCCGGTCCGAGCGGTCGCAGCGCGCTACGCGAGGGCATCACGGGGCCGCCGCGCCGTGCAGCGTCGCTCCGCAGGGTCGAGGGAGCCGGTGCCTTGCCTGTCCAGGGGGTCGAGTGAGTGGGCAATGGCGCGGTCAATCCTTGACCGCGCCCGCGGTGACTCCCGCGGCGACGTAGCGCTGTGCGACGACCAGCAGGATGGTCGCGGGGATCGACGCGATGACGGCGGTCGCCATGATCGCGTTCCACTGCTGGTTGTTATTGCCGATGAAGGCGTAGATGCCCAAGGTGATGGGCTGTTGGGTTCCCGCGCCGTCCAGGGTGAACGCGAAGATGAAATCCGACCAGGCCCACAGGAACGCGAACAGCGAGACCGTGACGATCGCGTTTCGGCTCAGCGGCAGCACCACGGACCGGAAGGTGCGCCAGGCGCTCGCCCCGTCGATCTTGGCCGCCTGCATGAGTTCGCCCGGGATCCCCGCGATGAACGCCGTGAAGATCAGCACGCCGAACGGGACCGCGATCGTGGAGTCGGCGATGATCAACCCGCCCAGGGTGTCGTTGATACCGAGGGAGATGAAGATCGCATAAAAGCCCATGGCCATCACGATGCCGGGGATCATCTGGGCGATCAGCATCACGAACGTGACGCCGTTGCCCCCTCGGGGTCGCAGCTTCGCCAGCGAGTATCCGGCCGGTGCGGCCAGCACGACAGTCAGGATGACGACCCCGAGCCCGACGATGAGGCTCGTCGCGAGGTATGGCAGTTCGTTGCTGAAGACCGAGACGTACCCGTCGACGGTGCCGTCTATCGGGATCAGGTACGGCGGAGTGTGCCGCAGGTTCTGGTCTTTGGTGAACGAGACGTTGATCATCCAGTACACCGGGAAGAGCATGATCGCGGTGAGAACGACGCCGATGCACGTCTTCCACCATGTGCGGGGATGCCTCACGACTCTCGCTCCCGTCGCTGCAGCCGCAGGTAGACGAGCCCGAATACCAGCGCGAGCACGATGAGCAGGTTGGCCACGGTTGCCGCCGAGCTGAAGTCGGGCAGCACGGATCCGAATCCGAGCCGATATGCCCAGGTCGCGAGCGTCGTCGACGAATCGACGGGCCCGCCCTTCGTCATGATCCAGATGATGTCGAATACCTTCAGTGTGTAGATCAGCCCCAGCAACAGCGTGATCGCTGAGACGGGCCGCAGCAGTGGAAACGTGACGCGCCAGAACTTCTGCCATGCGTTCGCCCCGTCGAGGGACGCCGCTTCGTAGAGATCCTGCGAGATGTTCTGCAGGCCGCTGTAGAGGATGACCAGGTTGAACGGGATGCCGATCCAGATGTTCGCGATGAGCACCGAGACCAGCGACCACTGCGGGGAGGTCAGCCAGTTCACCTGGGTGAGCCCGAAGCCGTGCAGCACGGAGTTGATCAGGCCGGAGTCGCTGTTCATGAGCCAGGCCCAGGTCGAAGCGGACACGATCAGCGGCAGCAGCCAGGGCACCAGGAACAGCGCTCGAAGAGTCGCGGCGAGCTTGAAGTGCTGGAAGAAGAACACCGCCAGCGCCATCCCGATCGCGAACTGGAATGCGATCGAGACGAGAACGAATAGCGCTGTGTTGCCGACAGCCGGGCCGAAGGTCGCCGACTGGAACACCTTAACGTAGTTATCGAACCAGACGAACGGGGCGCCCCCGTTGACGAACGACTCGACCGTATAAGCGTGCAGACTCAGTTCGATGTTGCGGTAGAGCGGCCAGCCGTAGAACGCCACCAGGTAGACGATGACTGGAGCGAGGAATGCCCAGGCTGCCCATTGGCCGGAGCGCACGGGCCGGACTTTCGGGGAGGGAGCGGGTGGGGCGGCGACCCCAGCCGCCACCCCACCGTCGCCACGCCCGGCCTGCTTCGCGTTAGCAGCCGTGGTGGTCATCTGTCCTGTTCTTCCTGGTCGATGGAACTGGTCGGTCGAACCCGGTTAGTTAATTACCTCGGCATCGGCAGCCTGCGCCGTCTTCATCGCCGCTGCGGGCGTCGCTGATCCGCTCAGTGCCGATTGGAGGGCTGTCCACATATTGGCCGAAATGATCGGGTATTTGGTGCCGAGGTTGTCGCTGGTGCGACCTTTGGCCGCCTTGACTGCGGCGACCCACGGCACCAGCGATGCGTTGGTCGCGACCTGCTTGGCCTGCGCGGCCGTGGTCGGTGCGATGTACGACAGGGTGTTGTCGGTGGTGACCGAGTTGTCCGTTCCGATCAGGCACGAAACGATCTTCTCGGATACCTGGTACCGGGCCGTGTTCTTCTGTACCGGAATGGTCAGGAACTCACCACCGGTCGGTGCCGGCGCCGATCCGCTGTTCTTTCCGGGGATCGAGATGATCCCGTAGTCGATCCCCGAGGCCTTGACCCCGGCCAGCTGCCACGTTCCGTTCTCGCTGAAGGCGGTCTTGCCGGCAAGGAACTCCTGCCAGCTGGTGGTCTGGGTGTCCTGGATGACCGAGTTGGGAGCGTATCCGTCCTTCACCCAGCCGGTCAGCAGGGACAGCGCCGACACGCCATTCGCCGAGTCGAGCTTCGTCAGGTTGGCGCCGGAGCCCCAGAACCAGGGCAGGAACTGGAAGCTGCCCTCCTCGGTATTGATGCCCGAGAAGGTGATCCCCATGTCGCCCGCTGCCTTCACCTTGGCGAGGGCCGCGGTGAGGCTGGCCCAGCTGGTGACCGTCGTCGGGTCGACGCCGGCCTTGTCGAGGATCGTCTTGTTGTAGTACAGCGCCAGGGTGTTGGCGCCGATCGGGACGCCGTAGGTCTTGCCGTTCAGCTGGCCGGCGCCCAGGATGTTGGCCTCGATCCCGGTCGTCGACAGTTTCGTCTGCGCCGTGTCGGTCAGCACGCCCGCGCTGGCGAGCGTCGACACCACCGGGTTGTCGATGAGCAGGATGTCGGGGGAGGCCTTCTGCTGTCCGGCGAGCAGCGCCTTGTTGCTGAGCGCCGTCGTGTCGTACCCGGTGCGCTGCACCGTGACACCGGCCTGGGTGCCGCACTTCTCGACGAGCTTGGTCCAGGCGGCGGTCTGATTGAACTGCGGGTACGGGTCCCAGAAGGTGTACGTGCCCTTCGGGGCCGCGTTGCTGGATGGGGCCGAGCTCGACGAGCACGCGGCGAGAGCGCCTACGAGGGCGGAGGTGAGCACGAGCGCGCCGACGATGCGCGCGCTCTTTGACTTCATAATCACGGGATATTCCTCTCTGAATGGTGCAGTGATTTGGTGTGGCTGATTGTTGCGGCGATTTGGTTGAGGCGTCGAACCGGTTCGATGGGCATTCGCAGTCTCCCTTGGCGGGAGGGGCGCGGCTACCTGGTGCTTCCCCGGTCCGTCAGTTCCGGCGCGATGAATTTGACGACCGCCGGGCCAGCTTGCGCGGGGCTCAGGATGCGTCGCACCAGTTGTTGGACCGCGCTGCGGCCCAGTTTGTCCGGGGACGTCTCGATGGCCGTGAACGGCAGCGAGAACGTGCGCCCGAAGTCTTGGGAGTAGAGACTGACCACAGAGAGGTCGTCGGGAACGCCGACGCCCCGGTCGTGCAGCACCGCTGGCAGGGCCGCGATGGTCGCGTCGTTGTGAACGATCATGGCGGTCGCACTGGGACGCGCATCCAGGATCGCGTTGAGGCTGCGATTGATGGCCGGCTGCTGCGATTCCCCGTAGTACGGGAACACGTGGATGCCGTAACGCGCAGCACGCTCGAGCGCCGCGTCACGGAACCGCCAGCCATAGGCGCCGCCGCGGTCGAAGACGTGTTTCGGTGGCGAAACCAGCATGATCTCGCGGTGGCCGAGGCCGTAGAGGTGGTCGACCAGCATCCGTGCGGCCTCGCCGAAGTCGAGGTCGAAGACATCGAGGCCGTCGGTGTCGCCGGGAAGCCCGACCAGCGCGCCGGGCTGGCGGGCCGCGCGGAGTGCATCCAGTCGGGGGTCCTGGTGGGTCACGTCGAGCAGAACTACGCCGTCCACCATCTCCGACGACGTGATGCGCCGCACCGCCCCCGGTCCGTCGGCGTCGGTCACCATCAGGATGTCGTAGCCCAGTTCGCGTGCTGTGTCGGAGACCGGCAGGACGTACTGCAGCATCGCTGGCGCGAACTCATCGTCGTGGAACTGCAGCAGCAGCCCGAGCACCATGGTCTGCGAGGTGGCGAGGGCCCGCGCCCCGGCGTTGACAGTGAACCCGAGCTGGCGGATCGCGCCGTCGATGCGCTCGCGGGTCTCCAGCGAGATCGGCCGTTTGCCCGAGAGCGCGTACGACACGGTGCTGCGTGAGACCCCGGCCTCACGCGCCACATCACCGATCGTCGCCATTGCTCCTCGTTCGCTACCGCTGCTCGCTCGCTGGTGTCGGCTCGTTACCGTTGGCTCGTCACCGTTGGTACATCGTCGTCGGCACATCGTCGAACCGCTTCGATGAAAGTAGACCAGTTTCGGTTCGAGTGCAACACCCCCTGCAGTCGAACCACGTTCGAGGGCTATGGCAGCGACTAACCTGCAATGCATGAGCGCACCGGACCGCGCCCCGAACATCCGCGACGTGGCGCGGAAGGCGGGCGTCTCGTACCAGACCGTCTCGCGCGTGCTCAACGACAGCCCCGCCATCCGGCCCGCGACGCGAGCCGAAGTGCTTCGCGCCATCGACGAGCTGGGCTATCGCCCCAACCCGGCCGCGCGCGCCCTCGTCACCAGCCGATCGAAGATCATCGGGGTGTTGTCGTCGCAAAGCGCGCTCTATGGCCCGAGCACCAGCATCCAGGCGATCGAGGTGGCCGCGCGTGCCGCCGGGTACCGTCTCAGTGTCACGAGCATCGGCACGAGCGACTACGCGTCGATTCGGGCCGGCCTCGACTTTCTCCTGGGGCAGTCGATCGAGGCGCTGGTCATCCTGGCTCCGCAGGTTGGCGTGTTCGAGGCGATCCGGGAACTCTCGATCGGGGTCCCGTACGTGACGCTCGAGGCCACGGCAGCGGATGCCGGTCGCAGCCTGTCGGTGGACCAGACGAGCGGAGCCCGGCTCGCCGTGCGCCACCTGCTCGATCTCGGCCACACGCGCATCGTGCACCTCGCCGGCCCGGGCGACTGGCTGGAGGCGAAGGCCAGGCAGGACGGCTATCGTGCCGAGCTCGCCGCAGCGGGGCTCGATGCGATGACGCCGATCGCCGGCGACTGGACGGCGGAGTCGGGCTACACGCTGGGTCGTGAGCTGCTGGCCGACCGGCGCCAGGGTAGCGACCGGGATTTCACGGCCGTGTTCTGCGGCAACGACCAGATGGCTCTCGGATTGCTGCACGCGTGCCGGGACGCCGGCGTGAGCGTGCCGGGCCAGGTGAGCGTCGTGGGCTTCGACGACACCCCGGAATCGCTGCATTTCGCCCCCGCGCTGACCACTGTGCGGCAGAACTTCATCGAGATCGGCAATCGCGCGATCGCCCTGCTGCTCGCCGAGCTGAGCGGCGACACCGACCTCGACCATGCGCCCATCGCGCCGGAACTGGTCGTGCGGGAGTCGACCGCACGGCCCAGTCGTTAGCCGTGCACTTGACTGCCGAGCGTCGAAGGGTTGTAATGGTGCTATCAATGTGACCGTTCACATTTTTCAGAGAAGTCCCGCACATCCACTGCCAGCCGGCCCCGACGAAGGAGTTCGGATCATGAACGCTGAGGCGGCGATCGAGCGGGTCAGGGCGGAAGTGGCGGCGCTGCACAACGAACTGGTGCGTAACGGGCTCGTGGTCTGGACCGGCGGAAACGTGTCCGGCCGGGTGCCCGGCACCGATTACTTCGTCATCAAGCCGTCCGGCGTCTCGTACGACCAGCTCGCTCCCGACAACATGATCCTCTGCGACCTGCACGGCAAGGTCGTCCCCGGCACGGCCGGAAGCGACCGCAGCCCCTCGAGCGACACCGCCGCCCACGCGTACGTCTATCGCGAACTGCCCGATGTCGGCGGAGTCGTTCACACCCACTCGCCCTATGCCGTCGCCTGGGCCGCCCGCGGCCAGGAGATCCCGTGCGTGATCACGGGGATGGCCGACGAATTCGGCGGCCCGATTCCGGTCGGCCCATTCGCCGTCATCGGCGACGACTCGATCGGCCGCGGCATCGTCGAGACCCTCCGTGGACATCGGTCTCGCGCCGTCCTCATGCAGAACCACGGCCCGTTCACGATCGGCGTGACTGCACGTGATGCGGTCAAGGCGGCGATCATGTGCGAGGACGCCGCACGCACAGTGCACCTCGCGCTTCAGCTCGGGCCCGTCATCCCGATTCCGCAGGACCAGGTCGATCGCCTGTACGCGCGCTACCAGAACGTGTACGGGCAGACCGGCGACGACCGCCGATGAGCGGCCGCGTGGATGCCACGGCCGACGCCATCGAGGCCGGTCGTGCGGTGCTCGGGATCGAACTCGGTTCGACGCGCATCAAGGCGTGCCTCGTCGGGGATGACCCGTCGCAGGTGCTCGCAACGGGGTCGTACGAATGGGAGAACCAGTTCGTCGACGGTGTCTGGACCTACTCCCTGGATGATGTCTGGACCGGACTCCGTGCCGCCTACGCCGACCTGATGGCCGACGTGCGCCGACGCTTCCCGGTCACACCCCGCAGCTTTGCCGCCATCGGCATCTCGGCGATGATGCACGGCTATCTCGCCTTCGATCACGCGGGCGAACTGCTGGTTCCCTTCCGCACCTGGCGAAACACGACGACGGCGACCGCGGCAGCCGAGCTCACGCACCTGTTCGGCGTCAACATCCCGCTTCGCTGGTCGATAGCCCACCTGCACCAGGCGGTGCAGGATGCCGAGCCGCACGTTGGCGACATCCGCTACCTCACGACGCTGGCCGGGTACGTGCACTGGCGGCTGACCGGTGAGCGCGTGCTGGGGGTCGGGGACGCGTCGGGCATGTTCCCGATCGACTCCGCGACGAAGGACTACGACGCCGAGTTGCTCGCGCGCTACGACAAGCTTGTCGGCGGCGGCCCGCTTGCCGGCCCGCTGCGGGGCCTGCTGCCGACGGTGCTCCCGGCCGGCCGGCTGGCCGGTGCACTCACTGCGGCCGGTGCCGCCCTGCTCGACCCGGCGGGGGAGCTGCAGCCGGGAGTCGCTCTCGCGCCGCCGGAGGGCGACGCGGGCACCGGCATGGTCGCGACCAATTCGGTGCGGCCGCGAACCGGCAACGTGAGCGCAGGAACGAGCATCTTCGCAATGGTCGTACTGGAACGGCCGCTGGGGCAGCTGCACTCCGAAGTCGACCTGGTTACGACGCCAGTGGGCGACCCCGTCGCCATGGTGCACTGCAACAACGGGGGCAGCGAGCTGGCTGCCTGGGCCGGACTGTTCCAGCGCTTCGCCGAGGCCGCGGCGACTTCGCTCGACGCGGACGCCGTCTACGACATCCTGTTCCGCGAGGCGCTCGACGGACCCGCCGATGGCGGCGGGCTGTACGCCTACAACCAGCTTGCCGGCGAACCGATCGCCGGGGTGGATGAGGGGCGGCCCCTGTTCGTGCGAACTCCCGAAAGCCGGCTGACCCTCGCCGGAGCGATGCGCGCGCAGCTCTACGGTGTCTTCGCGACGCTCGCCCTCGGCATGCGCGTGCTCACCGACGAAGGGGTCGCACTCGAGCGCATGTACGCCCACGGTGGCCTGTTCCGCACCGCGGGCGTAGCGCAGCGGCTGCTCGCCGGCGCACTGGACGCACCGGTGTCGACCGCGGGCACCGCTGGTGAGGGCGGCGCCTGGGGCATGGCGGTGCTCGCCGGGTACACAGCCTCCGGCGCCGGGACCGACCTCGGCAGCTACCTGAGCGATCGCGTCTTCGCGTCCACGGAGTTCGCGACCACTGAACCCGACCCCGGCGACGTCGCCGGATTCGCCGTCTACCTCGACCACTATCGCTCCGGCCTCGACATCGTCAGAGCCGCCGCCATCGCACTATAGATAAGGACACCCCGTGAGCTCCGCATCCATCGTCCCCGACCTCGCAACGAACGAGGTCTGGTTTGTCACCGGCAGCCAGGGGCTGTACGGCGAGCAGACCCTGCGCCAGGTGGCCAGCCAGTCGCAGGAGATCGCGCGGGCACTCGGCGAGTCATCCGAGGTTCCGGTCAGCATCGTCTGGAAGCCGGTGCTGACCGACAGCGACTCGATCAAGCGGCTGTTCCTCGAGGCCAACGCGAACGACGGTGTCGTCGGCGTGATCGCCTGGATGCACACCTTCAGTCCCGCGAAGATGTGGATCCGCGGGCTGGATTCGCTGCAGAAGCCGCTGCTGCACCTGCACACGCAGGCCAACGTCGAGCTGCCCTGGAGCACCATCGACATGGACTTCATGAACCTCAACCAGGCCGCCCACGGCGACCGCGAGTTCGGTTACATCCAGGCCCGCATGAACCTGGCCCACAAGATCGTCGTGGGGCACGTGAGCAATCCCGCCGTCACGGCGCAGGTCGGCACCTGGACCCGCGCGGCCAGCGGATGGGCCGCCATCCGGTCGCTGCGGCTTGCACGGTTCGGCGACAATATGCGTTACGTGGCGGTGACCGAGGGCGACAAGACGGAGGCGGAGATCCGGTTCGGCCTCAGCGTCAACACCTGGGGCGTCAACGATCTGGTCGCCGCAGTCGACGCCGCGAGCGATGCCGAGGTCGACTCACTGGTGGGTGAGTACGACGAGCTGTACGCGGTCGTTCCCGAGCTCAGAAAGGGAGCCGCCCGGCACGAATCGCTGCGAGACGGAGCTCGCATCGAGCTCGGGCTGCGGTCGTTCCTCGAGGCGGGAGGATTCGGGGCATTCACAACCTCGTTCGAAGACCTCGGGGCGCTCAAGCAGCTGCCAGGGCTCGCCGTGCAACGGCTCATGGCCGATGGCTATGGATTCGGCGCGGAGGGCGACTGGAAGACGGCCGTGCTCGTGCGAGCGGCGAAGGTCATGGGCGCGGGCCTGCCGGGTGGGGCATCCCTCATGGAGGACTACACCTACGATCTCACGCCCGGCGCCGAGCTCATCCTCGGTGCCCACATGCTGGAGGTCTGCCCGAGCCTGACCACATCGACGCCGTCGCTCGAGATCCACGCGCTCGGCATCGGTGGCAAGGACGACCCGGTGCGGCTCGTCTTCGACACCGACCCCGGCGAGGCGGTCGTTGTGGCGATGAGCGACATGCGTGACCGATTCCGACTAGTCGCCAACGCGGTCGAGGTCGTGCCGCTGCCGCATCCGCTTCCCCGGCTCCCCGTCGCGCGCGCCGTCTGGAAGCCGGCGCCCGACTTCACCACGAGTGCTGCCGCGTGGCTGACGGCGGGAGCGGCGCACCACACGGTGATGAGCACGGCGGTCGGCGTAGATGCGTTCCGCGACTTCGCAGACATCGCGCGCACCGAGCTGCTCGTCATCGACGACTCGACGACCCTCCGCGAGTTCACCATGGAGGTGCACTGGAACCAGGCCTACTACCGGCTCGCCTCCGGCATCTGAGCTGCGGCGGTCGGCTGGCTCTCGGGTTCTACGACAGGCTCAACGGGCGCGCATACTGCTCGCGGATCACCGGGCGGTAGTCGGGCGCGGGACTCGCAGAAGCGTCGATCGGCCACGTGGGCCGGGTGCCGGTGAGGGCCCACGCGGCCTGCACGGCAGCTCCGAAGGCGACGTACTCGGCGGGCTGCGGAACCACGATGGGCAGGTCGAAGACCTGCGCGGCGATGGTCGACACGGCCGGGTTCTGGGCGGCACCGCCGATGAGCAGCAGTCGCCGCGCGGTGACGCCCTGGCGAAGCACCGCATCCAGGCCGTCGGCCAGCCCGCAGAGCATGCCCTCGATCGAGGTTCTCGCCAGGTTTTCGCGCGATGTTGAGGCGAGGGTCAGGCCGCTCAGTGTCGCGGTCGCGTCCGGCAGGTTGGGCGTCCGCTCGCCCTCGAAGTACGGGTGCAGCACGGCGCCACCCGAGCCGGGCTCGGCGGCGAGTGCCAGTGCGCCGAGCTCGTCGTGGTCGACGCCGAGCAGGCGCGCGATGGCGTCGAGCACTCGCGCCGCGTTCAGGGTGGCGATGAGCGGAAGGAAGGCGCCCGAGGCGTCCGCGAAGCCGGCGACAGTGCCGCTGGCATCCTGCGACGGGGCGTCGGTGACGGCGAAGACGGTGCCGCTCGTGCCGATCGAAACGACCACGTCGCCCTCTGACGCACCCAGCCCCAGCGCCGCGCCCGCGTTGTCGCCCGCGCCGACCCCGATCACCACCTGCGAAGTCGCAAATTCAGGAGAATGGCCGACGTATCCGGCGATCGCCCCCGGCCCCAGTACTTTCGGGAGGATGACCGGGAACCGATCGCCTGAATTTTCGACACGCAGGGCGCGGTCGAGCAGGTCGCGGTCGTACTCGCCCGTGACGGGGTTGAAATAGCAGGTGCCGCTCGCGTCGGAGCGGTCGGTGGTGAGTTCGTCGAGCGCGGGATTCGACGGGCCGAAGCCGCGCAGCCGCCAGGTCAGCCAATCGTGGGGGAGTGCGACCGCGGCAACCCGCGCCGCGTTCTCGGGCTCGGCATCCGCGAGCCAGCGCAGCTTGGTGAGGGTGAAGGAAGCCACGGGCACCGAGCCCGTTCGCTGCGCGAATTCGGCGGCGCCGACCTCGGCGATCAGGTCGGTCGCGGCCTGCGCCGACCGGGTGTCGTTCCAGAGCAGGGCCGGGCGGATCACCCCGCCCGCGGCATCGAGCACGACCATGCCGTGCTGCTGGCCGCCGATCGAGATCGCCGCGACATCGTCGAGGCCGCCGGCGTCTGCGATCGCGGTCAGCAGTGCAGCCCACCACGCTTCGGGGTCGACTTCGGTGCCCTCGGGGTGCGTCGCACGTCCGGTGCGTACCACCGCTCCGGTGTCGAGGTCGCGCACGACCACCTTGCACGACTGCGTCGACGAGTCGACTCCGGCCACCAGCCTCATTGCGCGCCTCTCATTGATTGCGCGAGACCCGAGTTGTGGCGCTTCCCGAAGGCTCGGAAGCACCACAACTCGGGTCTCGGGGGTGTTTTAGCGGGCGCCCAGCAGGTGCTCGGTCGCGAGCTGCTGGAGGCGCACAAAGCCGAAGCCCTTGCCGTTGAAGTACGGCTCCGGGTCGAAGTCCTCGAAGGATGCTCGGTCGGCGAGCAGGTCGTCGTACGTCTCGCCCTCGGACAGCGTGGGCGTCGACAGCTCGGGCACACCGGATGCGGCGAGCGCCTCCTGCACCTCGGGGTCGGCGCGGAACGCGGCCGCGCGCTCCTTGAGCATCAGGTAGTTGGAGATGTTGGCTTTGGCCGAATCCCAGACGCCCGACTCATCCTCGGTGCGCGACGGCTTGTAGTCGAAGTGGCGGGGGCCTTCGTAGGCCTGGCCGCCGTTCGGGCCGCCGTTCTCGAGCAGGTCGACGAGAGCGAACGCGTTGTACAGGTCGCCGTGACCGAAGACCAGGTCCTGGTCGTACTTGATGCCGCGCTGGCCGTTGAGGTCGATGTGGTAGAGCTTGCCCTGGTACAGCGCCTGCGCGATGCCGGAGGCGAAGTTCAGGCCCGCCATCTGCTCGTGCCCGACCTCGGGGTTGACGCCGAACAGCTCCGGGCGCTCGAGGGTGGTGATGAACGCCATGGCGTGGCCGACCGTGGGCAGCAGGATGTCGCCACGCGGCTCGTTCGGCTTCGGCTCGATCGCGAAGCGGATGTCGTAGCCCTTGTCGGTGACGTACTGGGCGAACAGGTTGACACCCTCGCGGTAGCGCTCGAGAGCGGTGCGAATGTCTTTGGCCGCGTCGTACTCGGCGCCTTCGCGTCCGCCCCACATGACGAACGTCTTCGCCCCGAGCTCGGCCCCCAGGTCGAGCTGGCGCAAGGCCTTGCGCATCGCGAAGCGGCGCACGGCGCGGTCGTTGGAGGTGAAGCCGCCATCCTTGAAGACCGGCGCGCTGAACAGGTTGGTGGTGACCATCGGGATAATGAGGCCGGTGTCGGCGAGCGCGCCCTTGAGGCGGTCGATCTGCTTCTGCCGGTCGGCGTCGCTGGACCCGAAGGCGAACAGGTCGTCGTCGTGGAAGGTCAGGCCGTAGGCGCCGACCTCTTTGAGTTTCTCGACCACGTGGACGATGTCCATAGGTGCACGGGTTGGGCCGCCGAACGGGTCTGCCCCGTTGTATCCGATGGTCCAGAGGCCGAACGAGAACTTGTCGGCGGGGGTGGGTGTGGCGGCCATGATGCTCCAGTTCGGCAGTGAACGCGGAATTACCGCGCGGAATTGTTGTTTAATCCAACATATCGCACTTCCGCCTCGCACGCGAGGTCTGCAGAAATGCGTATGTGCGCGATGGTAGCGCCACAGGTGGGCCAAGATGGAGTCCGTGATTACCGGATCCCCTGACTTCCGCGACAGCGGCCTGGAATTCCCGGCAGGCTTCCTGCTCGGGTCGGCCACCGCCGCCTACCAGATCGAGGGTGCGGTTCAGGAGGACGGCCGCGGGCCATCCATCTGGGACACCTTCAGCCACACTCCGGGACGCACGCTGAATGGCGACACGGGTGATGTCGCCGACGACCACTACCACCGGGCGACCGCTGACCTCGACCTGATGAAGCGTCTGGGCCTCGAGGCCTACCGGTTCTCGATCGCCTGGCCGCGCATCCAGCCGGGCGGCAGCGGCAAGGCGCTCGAGGCCGGCATCGGCTTCTATTCGCGACTGGTCGACGGCCTCCTCGAGCGCGGCATCGCTCCCATCGCGACCCTGTACCACTGGGACCTGCCGCAGGCGCTCGAGGATGCAGGCGGCTGGCCCGAGCGGGACACAGCGCTGCGGTTCGCCGAGTACGCCTCGATCATGGGCGACGCACTGGGTGACCGCGTCGCGGTCTGGACGACGATGAACGAGCCATGGTGCTCGGCTTTCCTGGGGTACGGGTCGGGCGGCCACGCGCCGGGACGAACGAAGGATATGTCCGCGCTCCGCGCGGCGCACCACCTGATGCTGGGACATGGGCTGGCGCTCCAGGAGCTGAGGCATGTGGTGCAGAAACCCGATGCCCAGTATTCGATCACCCTCAATTTTCACGCGCTGCGCGGCGAGGACAGCAGCTCGCCCGAGGCCATCCGCCGCATCGACGCACTCGGCAACCGCTCTTTCACGGGTCCACTCCTGCACGGCGCGTACCCGGTCGACCTGCTCGAAGACACCGCTGAAATCACCGACTGGATGTTCGTGCAGCCGGGCGACGTCGAGACCATCCACCAGCCGATCGACTTCCTGGGCGTCAATTTTTATTCCACCGCGACAGTGCGGATGTGGGACGGCCGCTCACGTAAGGCGATGAACGACGGGCACCGCGACGCCGGGGGTTCGCCCTGGCCGGGTAGTCGCGATGTCGAATTTCTCGAGCAACCAGGGCCGTACACCGCCATGGGATGGAACATCGCTCCCGAGGCGCTGGAGGAGCTGCTGGTCTCGCTGTCGGAGGAGTTCCCGGCGCTCCCGCTCATCATCACCGAGAACGGCGCTGCATTCGACGACGTCGAGGTGGACCACGAGGTTCACGATGCGCAGCGCATCGACTACCTGCGCCGGCATTTCACGGCAGCCCATCGGGCGATGGCGCGCGGTGTCGACCTGCGCGGTTACCTGGTGTGGTCGCTCATGGACAACTTCGAGTGGAGCTACGGATACTCGAAGCGGTTCGGCCTGGTGCGGGTGGACTACGAGAGCCTCGAACGTACCGTCAAAGACAGTGGCCGCTGGTTCGCCGAGCTGATCGAGACCAGGCGGATCCCGGAGGGTCGCGAGTGAGCATCGCCGGAGCGGATGGCCGCGGCAACAGCGATGTGCGCCGCCACAATCTCTCACTGGTGCTTCGGCTCGTGCACCAGTCGCGCGGGGTGCCGCGCTCGCAGCTCACGCGCAGCACCGGCCTGAACCGGTCAACCATCGCCGCACTCGTCGGGGAGCTGGTCGAACGCGAGCTGCTCGTCGAAGCCGAACCCGACACCAGCAACCAGGTCGGGCGGCCCAGTCCGATCGCCCTGCCGGGCCCGCGGGCGATCGCGTTTGCAGTAAATCCCGAGATCGATGCGATCACGGTCGGCGTGGTCGGGCTGGGCGCGACGGTGCTTCGCCGCGTTAGACGACCGCTTGCCGAAAGCCCGACGGTGGCTCAGGCAGTCGCGGTGACCGCCGAGATCGTGACGGAGCTGCGACGCGATTTCGCGGTCGGCCACACCCTCGTCGGAATCGGCGCCGCGATTCCCGGCCTGGTGCGGGCGCGCGATGGGGTAGTGCGGCTGGCCCCGCACCTGCACTGGGTCGATGAGCCGTTCGCGGCCGAACTCGAGCGCGCGACGGGCCTCCGGGTCTTCGCCGCGAACGATGCGAACGTCGGCACTCGGGCCGAGAGCATTTTCGGCGCCGGCCGAGGGGTCGCCGACCTGGTCTATCTCAACGGGGGAGCGAGCGGAATCGGCGGCGGCATCGTGTCGAGCGGTCGATCGCTCACCGGCGTCGAGGGCTACGCCGGCGAGTTCGGCCACACCCTGGTCGAGACCGGTGGGCGGCCCTGCCACTGCGGCGCAGTCGGTTGCCTCGAGACCGAGGTGCGACGCGACCGGCTGGTGGCGCTCACGGGCCTTGCGGATGTCGACAGCGACGAGCTCGAGACTGCGCTGGTCGGCAGCAGTTCTGACGCGATCCGCGCCGAGGTGCTGCGCCAGCTCGAATTCCTCAGCATTGCGCTGCGCAACGCCGTCAACATCCTGAATCCGTCGACCATCGTGCTGGGCGGCTTTCTGGGCTCGCTGTACGCCGTGGCGCCCGATCGCCTCGACGAATTGCTCGCCAGCCAGCCCCTTCGCGCGTCGAGCGAGCTCGTCTCCATCGTGCGCAGCGAGTTGGGGGCGAACCGTTTGATGATCGGCGCGGCCGAGCTCGCGTTCGCGGGGGTGCTCGAGGACCCGTCGTCGTTCGCAACGGCGGGCTGAGCGCCCGGGCGAGAACGGGACTCGAGCGGTACTTCGCACGATGCGTCCTTCAACGTTGTAATGTTCGTTATCCGGTCGTATTGCGGCCGCCTGGCGAAGGGACGTCGAGTGGCAGTCACGATGCACGACGTCGCGAACCTCGCCGGCGTCTCGATCAAAACCGTCTCCAACGTGATCAACGACTACCAGTACCTGAAACCCGAGACCAAGCGACGGGTGCAGGAGGCCATCGACACGCTCGGCTACCGGCCCAACCTGTCTGCCCGCGGCCTGCGTTCTGGCCGCACCGGGGTCATCAGCCTGATCATCCCCGACCTGCGCAACGCCTACTTCGCCGAACTCGCCGACGAGGTCATGCGAGCAGCGGATGCGAAGGGGCTGTCGGTGATCATCGAACAGTCGAAGGGAGATCGGGAGCGCGAGCTGAGCCTGCTGACGGGTCCGCGCACCAGCATGATCGACGGCATCCTGTACAGCGTGCTGGGGCTCGGCGAAGACGATGCGCACCTGCTCGATCGCATCGAGACTCCCATGGTGCTGCTCGGGGAGCGTATCTTCCACGGCCCCACCGACCACGTCACGATGCGCAACTCGGAGTCCACCAAGGCGGCGACCGAATACCTGCTCGGCCAGGGCAGGAAACGCATCGTCGCCTTCGGCGCGCATCGCGGGGAGGTCATCGGTTCGGCCGGCCTGCGGCTTGCAGGCTATCGTGAAGCCCTCTCGGAGCGCGGAGTGGAGTACGACGAGCAGCTGATCAGCGAGGTCGGCGGCTGGTACCGGTTCGAGGGCGCTCAGGCGATGCACGAGTTGCTCGGCTCGGGCGTGGAATTCGACGGGGTCGTCGCGTTCAGTGATGTGATCGCGCTCGGGGCGATGCGTGTCATGCAGGAGGCGGGCATCCGAATCCCCGAAGACGTGGCGGTGATCGGGTTCGACGACATCGACGAGACCCGCTATACGCTCCCGACCCTGTCGACCATCGACCCGGGTCGCGCGGAGATCGCACAGGTGGCCGTCGACTTTCTGCAGGAACGTATCGCGCAGGGCGCTCGCGCGATTCCACCGCGCGAACATCTGGCGCAGTTCAGCGTCGTCGAGCGGGAGTCGACGGCCGCGCGCAACTGATCGCGCCAGCCCGGTACCGATTCGGTGACGTTGCTTGACAGGAGGCGAAAGCCTCTGCATGATGTTCCTACAACGTTTACCTACAACGTTGTACAAACGGGAATCCCCCCGCTCGAGAACCATGGCCGGGAGCGGATCGAGCGAATCGAGGAGGATTCGAAAGTGGCTTCGTGCACCAGCCGCAGTACCTCACCCCCTCGTTCAGAATGCACTCTGGTCTCGCCCGAACCGGCTCCCGAACGCGTCGTACTCCGTCGCCCGCGGTGCTCGAGTCTCCTCTCGATGGCTCTCGGTTCCACCTTTTGACAATGAAGTCCACACCAAAGGATTGAAGGGAATCACAGTGAAGAAGAAAGCACTGGTCGCGGTGCTCACCGCAGTTGCGCTGGCCGGCACGCTCGCCGCCTGCAGCAGCGGAGGCAGCTCGTCCTCGGCATCGTCGGGTACCAGCCCCAAGCTGTCAAACTGCTCCAACAAGTACGTGTACCCCAAGGCCCCCGAGGTCTCGGTGTGGGGCTGGTACCCCAACATGAAGCTCGTCGTCGACAACTTCAACAAGCTCCATAAAGACGTCCAGATCTGCTGGAACAACGTCGGCCAGGGCGGCGACGAGTACACCAAGGTGCAGACCGCAATCACCGCCAAGAAGGGCCTGCCGGATGTGGTGATGCTCGAGGCCGACCACCTCGCCACCTACGAGATCCAGGGCGCCCTCGTCGACATCTCGAAGTACGGGGCAGACAAGGTCAAGAGCAACTTCTCGGCCGGAGCCTGGAACGACGTCTCGGGAGCCGGCGGCGCTGTCTACGCCGCACCGGTAGACGGTGGGCCGCTGGCGCTCATCTACCGCACCGACATCTTCACAAAGTACGGCATCACCACGCCGCCCAAGACCTGGGCCGAGTACGCCGCCGATGCCGCCAAAGTGAAAGCCGCCGGGGGCCCGCTGTTCGGTGACTTCGGAGCGAATGTACCCGCACTGACGATGGCCCTGCAGATCCAGAAGGGCGCGACTCCGTTCGCCTACAGTTCCGCGTCGCCGAAGAGCATCAAGATCGACCTGGATGACCAGACCTCACAGGATGTCCTGAACTACTGGGCCGGCCTGGTTGCGAACAAAGAGGTCGGTACCGCCGACCAGTTCACGACCGACTACATCTCGGGCGTCGTCGGCGGCAAGTACGCGACCTACGTTTCGGCCGCGTGGGCTCCCGGGTACCTGACGGGTGCTGGCGTCGGCAAGGGCGCATCCAGTGGCGTGTGGGCGGTCGCTCCGCTGCCGCAGTGGAGCACATCGAAGCCGGTGCAAACCAACTGGGGCGGTTCGGCGTTCGCCGTGACCAACCAGGCGACCGACAAGAAGCTGGCCGCCGAAGTCGCGCTCGGCATCTACGCCGATCCCGCATCGCTCAAGAACGGCTGGGAGAACCAGATCATCTTCCCGCTCAACCAGAGCGTGCTGAAGTCGAGCGCGTTCCTCAGCAACAAGTCGACCTTCTTCAGCGGCCAGACCGCCAACAAGGATGTCTACGTGCCAGCCGAGAACGCCTACAAGGGAATCAACTACAGCCCGCTCACCGTGTACTACTACGCACAGCTGCAGGCCGAGTCCACGAAGATCAACCAGGGCACCGAGACGGGCGCCCAGGCGGCCGCCACCGTGCAGGCGAGTCTCGTGAAGTACGCGAAGAGCCAGGGGTTCACCGTTACGCAGTAGCGGGTCGCTGGTCTCACCCTGGGTAGGGGCCGGCATCCGGTTTCAGGATGCCGGCCCTCACCCTCCCCAGTCGAGCAAAGGAGCATCGGATGGCAAACGCACAGCCCACGCTGGTTACGAAGTCGGCGCGGCAGAGCAGCGTCGGGGCGCCCCCGAGGAGGAGCGTGAAGTCGCGCGAGCGACGCCGCGGTCGAATCGGCTGGTTGTTCATCGCGCCGTTCGCGCTCGTCTTCGTCGTGTTCCTGGTCGCGCCGCTCGCATACGCGTTCTACCTCAGCCTTTACACCAAGGGTCTCGCCACCGGGGGAGTTCCCGTCTTCAGCGGTGTCGCCAACTACATCCAGGCCTTCACCGATCCGGTCTTCCTCGGCGGCGTGCTCTTCGTCGCCCACTTCGCACTCGTGCTGATCCCGGTGCAGATGATCATCTCGCTCGCCGCAGCCCTCGTGCTCGACGCCGTCGTCACCCGGTTCACCCGGTTTGCGCGCCTGATGATCTTCCTGCCGTACGCGGTGCCGGCAGTGATCGGCGCACTCATGTGGGGATTCCTGTACAGCCCGAACTTCGGACCGCTCACACAGCTGTTCGGGGCCAATGCTCCGTTCCCGCTCAGCCCCGACAACGTCTTCTACGGCCTCATGAACGTCGTCACCTGGCAGTGGGCCGGGTACTACATGATCATCATTTATGCCGCCCTGCGCAGTATCGACCCCACGCTCTACGAGGCCGCTCGGATCGACGGCGCGAACGCATGGCAGGTCGCCTGGCGCATCAAGGTGCCGATGGTCTCGTCGGCGCTCGTGCTGATCCTGGTGTTCGCACTCATCGGCACGCTGCAGTTCTTCACCGAGCCATCCATCCTGGCCCCGGTATCGAACGGATCCATCACCCTCGGCTTCACGCCCAACATCTACGCGTTCAACCAGGCCTTCCAGTACTCGAACGTCAACTACGCCTCTGCGCTGTCCTTCGCGCTCGGAATCGTGGTCTTCATCGCCGTCTATATCTTCCTGTTCGCCACACGCAACCGCGGGAGCTTCCTCAAATGACCACCGCACGAATTCCCCTGGCCTCGACCGGCGCGCGGTCTGCGCGTGGTCGCAGGCGCCCCTCGGGCGGCGGCTCTCGCGTGCTCCCGTACATCTTTCTCGGGATTCTCATCGTCTACTTCCTCATTCCGATCTGGTGGCTGTTCGTCGCGAGCACCAAGGATGTGACGGGGCTGTTCCAGGGCACATCGGGAGCCCTGTGGTTCGACAAGACGTTCGCCTTCGGCCAGAACCTGGGCGACCTGTTCACCTACAACGGCGGCATCTACCTGCGCTGGCTCGGCAACTCGGTGTTCTACTCGCTCACGGCAGGCGTCGGGGCGACCATCCTCTCGGTGCTCGCCGGATACGGGTTCGCCAAGTTCCGCTTCTTCGGGCGTCGGTTCTTCTTCTCGGTGCTGCTCGGCTCGGTGATGGTTCCGCTGACCGCGCTCGTGATCCCCGACTTCATCCTGCTGTCCGACCTGAACCTCACCGACACGATCTGGGCGGTCATCCTGCCGTCGCTGCTCAACCCGTTCGGGGTCTATCTGATGCAGGTGTACATCACGGATGCCGTGCCCGAGGAACTGCTGGAGGCCGCCCGAATCGACGGGGCCGGCGAGTTCCGCACTTTCATCCAGGTGGCGTTCCCGCTCATGCGACCCGCCTTCGTCACCGTGCTGTTGCTGTCGATCGTCGGGACCTGGAACAACTACTTCCTGCCGCTCGCGATGCTGCAGAACACGCAGCTCTATCCGATCACGGTCGGCATCGGCCTCTGGGAGGGCCAGGCCTCA
>Ga0302314_10003064_pt1 | contig 30931 bp, 24 predicted proteins | sample III_Palsa_N2_3_FD_200533 | JGI IMG/M metagenome (GOLD analysis project Ga0302314, IMG submission 200533) | Peat permafrost microbial communities from Stordalen Mire near Abisko, Sweden - III_Palsa_N2_3 | ecosystem: Environmental > Terrestrial > Soil > Palsa > Peat permafrost | place: Sweden... | reverse complement strand
TCAGGATGTTCTTCGGCGTGATCTCGTCGCGCAACGCTTCAGGCACGCGCCGGCGGCGCCAGCGGTTGCGCAGCGCCACGGCGACGGCGCGCTTGGCCTCGGCATGGCCGACGACGAAGCGGTCGAGCTCGGAGACGATCTCGCGCGGAGAAAACTCGCTCATTCGTTCCCTCCCCCTTGTGGGGCGGGTGGACGTCGCGCGAGCGACGGACGGGTGGGGCTGTGCGACGCCACAACCAATGGGCCCGTCATCGGACTCCCCCACCCGAACCGCTGCGCGGTCCACCCTCCCCATGAAGGGGAGGGAGCGCTTCCACCACGAGCTCGCGGTTGGTGTAGACGCAGATGTCGGCGGCGATGCCCATGGCGCGGCGGGCGACGTCCTCGGCCGCGAAGTCGGTGTCCAGGAGGGCGGTTGCGGCGGCCAGCGCGTAGTTGCCGCCAGAGCCGATCGCCGCGACGCCCTTGTCGGGTTCCAGCACGTCGCCGACGCCGGTGACGGTGAAAATCGCGCTGCGGTCCGCGACCAGCAGCATCGCCTCGAGGCGGCGCAGATAGCGGTCGGTGCGCCAGTCCTTGGCCAGGTCGACGCAGGCGCGGGCCAACTGTTCGGGATATTGTTCGAGCTTGGCCTCGAGCCGCTCGATCAGGGTGAAGGCGTCGGCGGTGGCGCCGGCGAAGCCGGCCAGCACGCGGCCGTCGGCCAGCCGGCGGACCTTCTTGGCGGCGCTCTTGACGATGGTCTGGCCCATGGACACCTGCCCATCGCCGGCGATGACGGTCGATCCGCCCTTGCGCACAGCCAGAATGGTGGTCCCATGCCAGTCAGGCAGATTTGGCCAGTTCGGGAAATTCGGCATGGCCCGCGATGTGGCCGCGCCGGCGACCAGGGTCAAGCCAAGGGAGCAAATGAGTTTTTCCGACGATGAGGTCGAACGCTACGCCCGCCATCTCGTGCTGCGCGAGATCGGCGGGCCCGGCCAGCAGCGGTTGAAGGCCGCTCGGGTGCTGATCGTCGGCGCCGGGGGTCTTGGCGCGCCGGCCGCGCTTTATCTCGCGGCCGGCGGGGTGGGGGAGATCGCACTGGTCGATCCAGACGTGGTGGCGCTGTCCAACCTGCAGCGCCAGGTGCTCTACGCGACGGCCGATGAAGGCCGGACCAAAGTCGAGGCGGCGGCCGAGGCGCTGACCCGGCTGAACGCGAACGTGAAGATCAGCCAGATCGACGAGACCCTGACCGACGCCAATGCCGCCGCTCTAGTCGCCGGGTTCGATGCGGTGCTGGATGGCACCGACGACTTCGCGACGCGGTTCGCGGTCAACGCGGCCTGTTTCGCCGAGGGGGTGACGCTGGTCTCCGGCGCGATCGGGCGCTGGACCGGGCAGGTCGGCGTGTTCGCGGGCTGTCCCTGCTATCGCTGCCTGGTGCCGGAGATCCCGCCAGACGCCGAGACCTGCGCGGCGGTCGGCGTGGTCGGTGCGCTGGCGGGGGTGGTGGGCTCGATGATGGCGCTGGAGGCGATCAAGCTTATCACCCAGGCCGGCGAGCCGCTGACCGGCCGCCTGTTGATCTACGACGCCCTGGCCGGCGAGACGCGGACGGTCCGCGTCGGCGCCGATGCGGAATGCCCGGTCTGCGGCCGGGCGTGATGCGGCTTTGCGGTGACGTTCTGCCGGCGTAAATCTGCGACGGGGGCCAAACGCATGATCCTGCGCATCGTCGTTCCGCTCGCGCTCGTCGCGGGGTTCTTGCTGCAAGCGGGCACGGCGCGGGCCAGCGGCGATTTCACCTGCGACCCGTCCTGGAAGCTCGCCAAGACGGTCTACAGCGACTGCGACAATCTCCCGTTCCTGAGCCCCGCCAATGACAGTCGGGTCAATCTCCAGCTGCTGCTGCTCGATGCGGGGCAGGCGACGATCGGGCCGCCGCCCACGACCGACCCGCCGACAGCGCCGATCGCCGACAGCGCCTCGTCGTTCACGCTCATGGACTTTTCGGCCCTGATCGGCCCCCAGTCGCCTGCCCCGCCGACGGACGCGGACGACAGTTCCAGCTACGCCAGCGGCGAAGGCAGCCGCTGCCGCAGCAACGACACGGGCGCGGCGGCCTTCGAGGCCGCGCTTACCCAGGCCACCGCCGTGCCTGCGGCCGAGCGCGCCATCCTGGTCGCCGCGCGGAAGGCGGTGTCGCCGGGATGCGACACCGCGACGGCGTCGGCGGCATACTCGCTGCCGGATGGGGTTCGCTCCCCGCTCGGCCGCCAGTTCGCGCACTACCTCGCCGGGACGGACGAATTCTACGGCGGCGACTTCGACGACGCGGGCAAGGATTTCGCCGTCGCCGCCGCCAGCTCGCAGCCGTGGCTGAAGGAGACGGCGCGGTACATGCAGGGCCGGGTCGCGCTCAACGACGCTGCGGCCGGGGCTTTCGACGACTACGGCCTGCTCAAGCGCGAAAACGTCGATGCGGCGGCGTTGAAGAACGCCGACGCAGCGTTTCAGGCCTATCTCACCGCCTATCCCAATGGAAAGTACGCCGCTTCCGCGCGCGGTCTGCTCCGCCGCGTCGCCTTTCTAGGGGGTCAGCCCGGGAAACTCGCGAGCGACTTCGCTTGGTCGTTCGCCCACGCGGGCTCGGCCGAAAGCAATGTCACCATCGGCGATCTGGTTCAGGAGGCGGACGACAAGCTGCTGACCAAGACGGCGCCGGCCGAGATCGCGGACCCGACGCTGCTGGCGGTTCGGGACCTGATGGCCATGCGCCACGACTCGGCGGATCCCAAAGCCAATCCGGCGCTGATCAATTTCGAAGAACTCGAGGCGCAACGCCAGACGTTTGCGAGCCGCGCGGACCTGTTCGAATACCTGCTGGCGGCGCACCGGTACTACGTCGAGGCCGATGCGCCCGGCGCCCTCAGTCACCTGGGCTCGACACCGCCGACCGGGCCGATGAACGATTTGGCGTTCAGCCAACTGGTGCTGCGGGGCCTCGCGCTGGAGGCGCAGAAGAACTTCGCCAGCGCGCGGGCGCTCTGGCTGCAGATGATCCCGCTGGCGCGCCCGGCTTTCCAGCGGCCGATGCTCGACCTGGCGCTGGCGATGAACGAGGAACGCGACGGCCGCCTGGCGCAGGTGTTCGCGGCCGGCTCCCCGGTGCGCGATCCGCAGGTGCGCGGCATCCTGCTCCGGCACGACGCCGACCCCGCGCTGCTGATCCAGCAGATCAGGTCCCCGGGCGCGCCTGACCCCGAGCGTCGCATGGCGCGCTACGTGCTGCTCTACAAGGACGTCATGCGCGGCCGCTACGCCGCCTTCGCGTCGGACTCCACGCTCGCCGTCCCACCGGCCCCGCCCCCGGCGGATCCGAATAATCCCACCGGCGGAGAGCCGGATCCCAAGCTGTTCGACTGGGCCGGCCACCCGCAGGGCTACCTCTGTGAGGACCTGCGCAAGCTGGCGTACGCGCTGGCTGCCGCGCCCAACAACCCGCACAACCTGCTCTGCCTCGGCGAGTTCGCCCGGCTGAGCGGCCTGGACGGCAATGAGCTCAATAGGGGCGCGCCCGCCGATGAGCTGGGCGGGGTGGCAAGCCAGTTTCCGGGCCAGACGTTCGCACGCCTCGATGCCTACAAGCGCCTGATCGCCGATCCCAAGACGCCGGCGCCCGATCGCGCCTACGCGCTCTACCGGGCGATCAACTGCTACGCATCGGCCGGCGACAATAGATGCGACGGCGCGACCGTGCCGCAGTCCGAGCGCGCGCGCTGGTTCCACATGCTGAAGACGGACTACGCCACGTCGGAATGGGCCGCTGCGCTCAAGTACTATTGGTAGGCGCGCGGGGCCTGGCGCTGGCTTCCCTCGCGCTCGGCCTGTCGCGGGGCATGCCGGCCTCCGCCGGGACCGTGCGCGCGCAGGACTACGACGCCTTCTGGCTCTGGGCCGGGGTCAAGCCGCAGCCGGCGCTGGCGAAGGCGCAGACGCTCTACATCCTGCAGGGGCAGGTCGCGGCGCCGGACAGCCAGGACGGGGACGGCCGCCTGATCGCCCAGGGCGGGGCGATCGCGCACCTCAGCCACGGCCAGGTCTGGCTCGACTACCGCGTCCATACGCTGCGCTGGTCGCCGGCGGTCTACGGCCAGATGCTCGCACGGCTGGGGCGATGGCGCGCGGCGGGCAATCCGGTGGTTGGACTGCAGATCGATTTCGACGCGCGCACCCGGCATCTCGATGAGTACGCGCGCTTCCTGACCGATCTTCGTGCGCGCCTGCCGGCCGATTGCCGGCTCAGCATCACCGGCCTGCTCGACTGGAGCAGCCAGGGCGACAGCGCCGCGCTCGACGCGCTGGGCGATGTGGTCGACGAGGTGGTGCTGCAGACCTACCAGGGGCGACGCACGATCCCCAGCTACCAGGCCTACATGGCCAGCCTCAACCGCATGACCATCCCGTTCCGGATCGGCCTGGCGGAGGGCGGCAACTGGGACGCGCCGCCCGGTCTCGCCGCCAATCCGTGGTTTCGCGGCTACGTGGTCTTTCTCACGAATCCGGCGGCGGAGACCTTCCCGGCCGCTCCGCAGCGCGCGCTGACAGCCGCGCCGTCATCAGAGCGCGATGGCGGCGCTCAACGAGACCCGGAATGACGAGGACCCCCTCGACGGCGCTGTCCGACGCCCAAGCAGCCGGCGCGGGAAAGATGTTGGCGACCGCCCGAGCTGCGGTGTCGGAAATTCCATCCACACCGATCCCCTTTTGTCGCCATTTCGATCAATACTAGGCCTTGGCCGCAGCGGCGGCCGGGGTCGACGATCGGCTGGCCGATGGACGTGTCGGTGCGCGCGGGGAAGTACTACGCATTCGAGGCCTTTGTCCTCGATCCGGCGCGGCGTTCGCTGACCCGCGCCGGCGAGGCGGTCGCCCTGACGCCGACCCTGTTCGACACCCTGCTCTACCTGGTGGAGCATCCCGGCGAGGTGGTCACGCGCGACCAGTTGCTGGACGCGGTCTGGCCGCGCAAGACCGTCGATGCAGCCAATGTCAGCCAGACCATTTTCACCCTGCGCCGGGCGCTTGCAGCAACCGGCGCGCCGGACCAGCTGATCGCGACGGCGCCCGGCGCCGGCTATCGCTTCGCCCAACCGGTGGAAGTGCGCTCCAGTAAGGCGTCGCCCGGCGCGCCGGACGGCCAGACCCGGTCAACCTCCCGGGCGTCGCCCTGGTCTCCGCTCGGGTTGGCCTCGATGGCCGTCGTCGTGCTGCTGCTGTTGGCTTTCGCCGCGGCGTTCCTCGGCGCGCGGGTCTGGCGCCCCCCCTCCGCGCCGCCGAGCCGCAACGTCATTGTGCTGGGCGACTTCCAGAACCTGGCGCACGATCCGCAGTTCGATCAGACCTTGCAGATGGCGACGCAGATCGATCTGCAGCAGTCGCCCTACGTCCAGGTGCTTTCCCAGCCGCAGCTCGCGGACACCCTGTCGCTGATGTTGCGACCGCCGGATACGGCGCTCACGGCCGCGGTGGCCCGCGAGATCTGCGCGCGCAACAACGGCGCGGCCGTCGTAGACGGCGCCGTGGCGCAATTGGGCGCCAAATATCTGCTGACGCTGACGGCGACTGATTGTTCCAGCGCCGCGATCGTCGCGGCGGACAAGGCCGAGGTCGATCGGCGCGACGATCTGCTGCCGGCGCTGGACCGCCTCGTCGGGCGGCTTCGCAGCCGGCTCGGAGAGCCGCAGGAATCGATCCAGCAGTACAAAACGCCGCTGCTGCAACGGCGAACCGCCTCGCTCGCGGCGCTGCAGGCCTACTCCCAGGGCTTCTACGACTTCACCCACGGCAAGCGCATCGAGGCGATCCCGCTCTTTCAGCACGCGATCGCGCTCGATCCGCGCTTCTCGGCCGCTTACGCCGACCTGGCGGTGGTCTACAATAACCTGCACCAGGACGATCTGGCCGCCGCCGCCATCACCAAGGCCTACGCCCTGCGCGACTCCGCCGGCGAGCGGCAGCGGCTGGTGATCTCGGCGCGCTACAACAGCATCGTAAGCGGCGATATCCCGGAGGGCCTGCGGATCTACCGGTCGTGGACGCAGATCTATCCGAACGACGCCTCGGCCTGGGCGAGCCTCGCGGACAAGGAGACCTGGATCGGCGAGTACGCCCTGGCGATCGAGGACGGGCGCCGCGCGCTTGCCCTGAACCCCGACTCCGAGGGCGCCTATGTGGTCGCCGCGCGGGCGCTGCTGCGCGCCGGCCGGCTGAACGAGGCGCAGGCGGTTTGCGCCCAGGCCGCCGCGCACCATGTCGACGGCGACGACCTGCACGGTGTGCTCTACGACATCGCCGTGGCGCAGGGCGACGACGCCGCGGCGGCGGCGCAGCTGCAGTGGGCCGCCGGCAAGCCCGGCGAGCGCACCTTGCTGATCGGGGCCGGACAGGAAGCCTTCGCCCGCGGCCAGGTGCGGCGCGGGCTGCAACTGTTCAGCCAGGCCGAGGCGCGGGGACAGAGCTTCGGTCTTGGCAACATCTTCTCGGCGCCGAGCGCGCGGCTGTTGTTCGACCTCGGGCGCCAGGATCTGGCCCGGCGCGCCCTGGCCCAGGTTCCGGCGGGATATGACTCCGGCGACTATCGCTTCTCGCTGGCCGAGTTCGGCGATGCGCGGCACGCTGACGCCCTGCTCGCGGCCGACGTGAAGAAGACTCCGGCGAATACGCTGCTGACCCAGGTTTACGCGGCCGAGCAGCGTGCCGCGGCGGACCTGCGGCGCGGCCAGCCGACGGCGGCGATCGACGCCTTGCGAACCGCCGCGCCGTACGAGATGCGCACGCTGGACATCCCCTACCTGCGCGGTCAAGCCTACCTCGCCGCCCGCGACGGCGCCCATGCGGCGGCGCAGTTCAGGAAAATCCTGGCCAATCGCGGCGTCGAGCCGGTGTCCGAACACTACCAGCTCGCGCACCTCGGCCTGGCGCGGGCGCTGCGACTCACGGGCGACGTCGCCGGCGGCCGCAAGGCCTACGAAGCCTTCTTCACCGACTGGCGCGCCGCCGATCCCGACATGCCGCTGCTCGCCGCCGCCAGGGCGGAATACGCCGGCCTGAAGGCGCCCGCGCCGAAGATTTGAGAAATTTTGAGCGCCGTTTTGATGGCCTGCGCGCCGTCAGCGGGTGAGTTGTCGTCTCGATCAGCGCGCCTGGCGCGCCGTCCATCGGGGCAGACCAATGACCAACGTTGTCGTCGCGCCGGGCGCGACCTCGTCCGGACTCTCGCTCGGGTTCAATGACACGCTGACGGTCTCGAGCGGCGGCACTGTCACTGGCAGCTCCTTTCAGGACGCGGCGATCGTCATCCAGAGCGGCGGCGCCGCTGTGCACGATAGCCTGACGGATTTCGCCTATGAGCAGGTCTTTGGGTCGGATTCTCTCAGCTTTGTGGGGAACGGCGCCGAGATGGTGGTCTTCCCTGGCGGAGTGGCCAAATACGTCCACGCAGCCGCCGGCGGCGAACTCTTCGTCTACGGCGCGGGGACCACTAACTCGAGCGATGCAATCACCGACAGCGCCTTCGTGGATCTCGGCGGGGTCATGTCGGTCACCAACGACGGCCAAGCCGTAGCGACAACGGTGGCCACCGGGGGCGAGATGGTTGTCTCCTCCGGCATCGCGACCGACAGCTACATTAGCGGCGGCAACGAAACGGTCGCTGGCGCCGGCAGCGTCGACACCGGCGCCATTGTCTTCTCCGGCGGCGTGCTGCTGGCGGTGTCGGGCGGGCTGTGCTCTGGGGCGGCCGCCTTTGGCGGCGGTGTCGTGGTGGTGGAGTCGGGCGGGGAGTTACAGAGCGCAACGCTCGGTTCCGGCGGCGCCGATATCATCAGCGCAAATGCGCTGGCGGTCCAGACGACGGTCGAGGCCGGCGGCGAAGAGGAGGTAAGCGGCGGCACGGTGCTGCAGACGACGCTCAGCGGCGGCCTGCAGATCGTTGACGGCGGCGTCGGCGCGACCGGCGGCGCAGCTGGCACGATCGTGAGCGCCGGCGCCGAGCAGCTGGTGGTCTCGTCCGGCCTGGGCCAGGCGACAAGCGTGCTCGGCGGCGGCTCGGCGGCGGTCGAGACCGGCGGCGACCTGAACCAGACGACGGTCTCGTCGGGCGGGGTGGTCATCGAGCGCTATTTCGGTTCCTCGACCAACACCAACCTGATGGCCGGCGGCACGGATCTGGTCGAGAGCGGCGGGCTCGCGATCTTGGCGCAGGTTGCGGGTTCGCAGCAGGTCTCGGGCGGCGAGACCAGCGCGACGACGGTCGTCGCCGGCGGCCAGGAGACGGTGCTTTCAGGCGGCCTCGCCAGCGGCACGGTGATCAGCAGCGGCGGAACCTTGACCATCAGCTCCGGCGGCCTGGCCGACGGCGCCAAGGTCGTCGCCGGCGGGAGCTTGATCGTCGACGGGACGCTGAGCACCGATGCGACCTTCACCGTGGCCGGCCACCTGGCGCTCGGCGGTGCGGTCGCCGGCCCGCGGACCCTGGACGGAACCGGCACGCTGGCGCTGATCGGCGGCGGCTCCACGGTCGGCGCCGGCGCGGTGTTGATCATCGCCCACCTCACCCAGGGCGACGCAACACTGACCGCCGCCGCCAGCTTCGCCTACGGCGGGACCTGGACCCAGACCAAGGGCTGGATCTCCGTCGACCTGTTCAAGACGCTGACCCTCACCGGGACTGGCGACCGGTTTTCCGGAACCTTGAACGGCTCCGGCACGGTGGACTTCGCCGGCGGCTCGGACACGCTGAGCGGGACCAGGCTCCTCGTCACCAGCGCGGTGGTCGACGGCGCCCGCGTCACCCTGGCCGGCGCCATCGACCTCGACACGAACCTCACCGTCACCAGTCCCGACCTGACCATCGCCGCGCAGGGCGCGACCCTCTCGGGTGGCGGCAACCTGCTGCTCTCCAACCTGGCGTCCAACCGGATCGTCGGCGCCGATGCATCGGCCACCCTCACCAATGTCGATGACGACATCGAGGGCGCCGGCGATCTCGGCGGCGGCTCGATGGTGCTGGACAACCAGGGCGGCATCGCCGGCTACACCAACCTGGCGCTGGTGATCGACACCGGCGCGAACGCCATCACCAATGCCGGCGAGATCCAGAGTGACGGCGCGGGGGGCGTCACGATCAAGAGCGCACTGGACAACACCGGCATTCTCGACGCCTCGGTCGGGACCTTGACGCTCGACGGGGCCGTGACCGGCGCCGGTTCGGTGCGGATCGACGGCGGGACCGCCGACTTCCTGGCCGCGTTCAGCCAGACCGTCACCTTCGACAGCACGTCCGGCGTGCTGGAGCTGGCCAAGTCGCAGGCCTACGCCGGCGCGATCACCGGCTTCTCGCTCACCGGCGGCACGTCGCTCGACCTACGCGACATCGGCTTCACCAGCGGCAAGACCAAGGCGACCTTCGTTGAGAACGGCGCCAAGACCCAGGGCGTATTGACGGTCACCAACGGCGCCGAAACCGCCCTTATCACATTGGTGGGCAACTTCTCGGGCTCGACCTTCACCACCAGCAGCGACGGCCACGGCGGCACGACCGTGGTCGATCCGCACAAGAGTCCCGCCGCCGTTGCGCCGCGCAGATCGGACGCCGTCCTTCCGTTCATCGCCGCCATGGCCGGCTTCGACACCGGTGCGAGCCGCTGGGTCCCCACCGCCGAGTCGGGACGATCGAGCCCGCACCCGCTCGCCGCTGCGCACCTGAACTGAAGCCGCTGCGACGAGCGACTTGACGGCGACTCACTCAGCGCGCCTGCTCTCGCCGGTTGGTCTTTGAAACCGTGAATGAGCCAGGACGCGGGATTGCTCCGGCGAGACGTCCGCCACAATCTGGACACCCTAATTATAGGTGATTTAGGGTGCGCATGACGGCGGCGACATACGCCGCGCGGTCGTCAGAGCATCGAGGGGATCACGCGGTCCGGCGGTTTGTGGCCGTCCATCCAGGTGCGGATGTTGACGATCACCTTTTCGCCCATGTCGACGCGGCCTTCGATGGTGGCCGAACTCATGTGCGGCAGCAGCACCACGTTGGGCAGCTTCAGCAGCTTCGGGTTCACCGCCGGCTCGTGCTCGAACACGTCGAGGCCGGCGCCGGCGATCTCGCCCGCCTCCAGCATCGCCGCCAGCGCGCCTTCGTCGATGATCTCGCCGCGGGCGGTGTTGATCAGGAAGGCGTGTGGCCGGATCAGCTTCAGCCGGCGGGCGGAGAGCAGATGGTAGGTGGCCGGGGTGTGCGGGCAGTTGACCGAGATGAAGTCCATCCGGGCCAGCATCTGGTCGAGGCTCTCCCAGTAGGTCGCCTCCAGCTCTTCGGCGAGGCGCGGGCCGACCGGCTTGCGGTTGTGGTAGTGGATCGAAAGGCCGAACGCGCGGGCGCGGCGGGCGAGCGCCTGGCCAATCCGGCCCATGCCGATGATGCCGAGGCGCTTGCCGCCGATCCGCCGGCCCAGCATCCAGGTCGGCGACCAGCCGTGGAAGTCCCCCTTGCGGATCACCTCGGCGCCTTCGACCACGCGGCGCGAGACCGCCATGATCAGGCCCATGGTCAGGTCTGCGGTGTCGTCGGTGAGCACGCCGGGGGTGTTGGTGACGGTGATGCCGCGATCGGTGGCCGCGGTGACGTCGATGTGATCGACGCCGGCGCCGAAGTTGGCGATCAGCTTCAGCTGCTCGCCAGCCGCGGCGATCACCTTGGCGTCGATGCGATCGGTGATGGTCGGCACCAGCACCTCCGCCCGGCCCAGGGCCGCCGCGAGGGCCGCGCCATCCATCGGTGCGTCCTCGAGATTGAGCTCCGTATTGAAGAGCTCACGCATCCGCGTCTCCACCGGATCGGGGAGCTTGCGGGTGACAACGACTTTCGGCTTGCGGATCGCCATAAGCGACCTCTAGCAAAGGCCCAGACCAGGGCCAAGCAAGGGTGGCATGCGAGGCACGTCCAACTGTGCGATTGTCGGAAGTCTCGCCACCCTCGCGCTGCTCGGCGCCTGTGGGGGACGGGGCGGCGAAGGCGCTGACTGTCCCGTAGGCGTGAAGCAGAAAACGCCGTCCGGCTACTGCGTGCCGCGCTACCTCAGCTTGAAGCGCGGTGAGGTGTTTGGCCGCAAGGGGCCGGGCAAGGACTACCCGACCGCGTTCGTCTATCACGCGCGCGGTCTGCCGGTGCAGGTGATCGACGAGACCACCGACTGGCGGCGAATCTGCGATCCGGACGGGGGCGCGGTCTGGATCGCCAGCGCGATGGTCGACGGCCAGCGCACCGTGATGGCGACCGGCGCATCGGCGGTGGCGCTGCGACAGAGCCCCTCGGACACCGCCGGCGCGGCGGCCTATCTGCGGTCCCGCGCGGTCGCCGATCTGGGCCGCTGCAAGGGCGATTGGTGCGAGGTCACGGCGGACGGCGCGCACGGCTGGCTGAAGTCGTCCGAGGTCTGGGGTCTTGCGCCGCAGGCCCAATGTCGTTGAGCCGGCGCGCGCCGGCTGCTACGGCGGGACTATGACGTTTGTGGCCAAGAACACCTATTCCTACGACGAACTGATCGGCTGCGCCCGCGGCGAGATGTTCGGTCCCGGCAACGCCCAGCTGCCCTCGCCGCCGATGTTGCTGTTCGATCGCATCACCGAGATCAATCGCGACGGGGGCAAGCACGGCCTGGGCTACATCGAGGCCGAGCTGGATATCAATCCGGGGCTCTGGTTCTTCGATTGCCACTTCATCGGCGATCCGGTGATGCCGGGGAGTCTGGGTCTCGATGCGCTCTGGCAGCTGGTCGGCTTCTACCTCGGCTGGATCGGCGGCAAGGGCCGCGGTCGGGCGGTGGGCGCCAGCGCCGTGCGCTTCGGCGGCGAGGTCACGCCGGCGGCGAAGCTGGTCACCTACAAGATCGACATGAAGCGCGTGATCAACCGGCGCCTGGTCGTGGGCATCGGCGACGGCGTGCTGGAAGTCGATGGCACGCCTATCTATGAGGCGGAAGACTTGCGCGTCGGACTCTACCAGCGGCCGTAGGGGGCGAAGGGACACCAGCATGCGCCGCGTCGCCGTCACCGGCTTCGGCATCGTCTCCTCGATCGGCCTTGGCGCCAACGAGGTGGTCGCGTCGCTGCGCGAGGCGAAATCCGGCATCATCGCCGCGCCGGAGTACGCCGAACTCGGCTTCCGCTGCCAGGTGCACGGCAAGCCGCAGATCGATTGGGAATCGATGGTCGATCGGCGCGCGGCGCGGTTCCTGGCCGCCGGCACTGGCTACGCCCACATCGCCATGGAGCAGGCGATCGCCGACGCCGGCCTGACCGAGGCCGAGGTGTCGGACGAGAAGACCGGGCTGGTGGTCGGCTCGGGCGGGCCTTCGACGCACGCCATCGTCGAGGCCGCGGATATCGCGCGGGCCAAGGGCGTCAAGCGCATCGGCCCGTTCGCGGTGCCGAAGGCGATGAGCTCCGGCCCATCGGCGACCCTCTCGACCTGGTTCAAGATCAAGGGGATCAACTTCTCGATCACCTCGGCCTGCGCCACCTCGACCCACTGCATCGGCGTCGGCGCCGGCGAGATCGCGCTGGGCCGCCAGCACATCGTCTTCGCCGGCGGCTGCGAGGAGGTCGACTGGACGCTGTCATCGCTGTTCGACGCGATGGGGGCGATGTCGAGCAAGTTCAACGACACGCCGGCGAGGGCCAGCCGCGCCTATGACGCGAATCGCGACGGATTCGTCATTGCCGGCGGTGCGGGGATATTGGTGCTGGAAGCGATGGACCGGGCGAAAGCGCGGGGCGCAAAGATTTACGGCGAGATCGTCGGCTATGCCGCCAACTCCGACGGCCACGACATGGTCGCCCCCTCCGGCGAGGGCGCCGCGCGCTGCATGCGGCTGGCGATGGAGAGCGCGGGCGGGCGCAAGATCGACTACCTCAATCCCCACGGCACCGGCACGCCCGTCGGCGACCTGAAAGAGATGGAGGCGGTGCGCCAGGTGTTCGGTGAGGGTGCGCCGCTGATCTCCTCCACCAAGTCGCTGACCGGCCACAGCCTGGGCGCGGCGGGCGCGCAGGAAGCGATCTATTGCCTGATGATGATGGGCAATGGCTTCGTCGCCGAGAGCGCCAATATCGAGACGCTGGATCCGGCCTTCGCCGACCTGCCGATTGTTCGCGAGCGGCTCGAGCGGTCGGTCGAGACGGCGATGTCCAACAGCTTCGGCTTCGGGGGAACCAATGGCTGTCTCGTGTTGAGCCGAGCCTGACGGCGCCAAACGGCTGCCTGGTGCTGGCGCGCGCCTAGGCGGGTTGCCCGCCGGCCCCGGACCGTCCAAAAAGCCGCCAACCAAGACGAGGAAATATCCATGGCTGAAGCGCTCGATCTGCCCAAGGGCGAGCTGATGCGCGGCAAGCGCGGTCTCGTGCTGGGCGTGGCCAACCAGCAGTCGATCGCCTGGGGCATCTCAGCCCAGCTGGCGGCGCAGGGCGCCGAACTGGCGTTCGGCTACATGGAGATGAACGAGAAGCGGGTGAAGCCGCTCGGCGAGAGCATCGGCGTCAAGGCGTACGCGACGTTCGACGCCTCGCAACCCGGCTCGATCCCGGCGGTGTTCGAGACGGTGGCGAAGACCTTCCCGAAACTCGATTTCGTGGTCCACGCGCTCGGCTTCGCTCAGCGCAGCCAGATCGGCGGCTCGTTCGTCGACAACGCCGATCGCGCGGCGTTTCTGCAGGCGATGGACATCTCGGTGTTCAGCTTCGTCGAGGCCTCCCAGTGCGCGGCGAAGATGATGGAGCCCGGCGGGTCGATCATCACCATGACCTACCTCGGCTCGGAGCGGGCGATTCCCAACTACAACACCATGGGCGTCTGCAAGGCGGCGCTGGAGGCCAGCGTCCGCTACGTCGCCCGCGACCTCGGCCCGCGCGGCATCCGGGTCAACGCGGTCTCGCCCGGCGTCATGCGCACGCTGTCGCTCGCCGGCATCCAGGGCGGCCGAGCGCTCTACTCCAAGGGTCGCCTGTTCAGCGCGCTCGGCGAGGACACCTCGATGGAAGGCGTGGCCGGCTGCGCGCTGTGGCTGCTGTCGGATCTCGGCCGCTCGACCACCGGCGAGGTGGTCCACGTCGACGCCGGCTTCCACATGATGGGCCTGCCGTCGGAGGAGGAACCCGCGCCGGCCGCAGCCAGCTAGGCGTTCGGGGCGTAGGCGCGCATGAAGCGCCGCGCCGCCTCGTGGGCGATGTGATCGATCTGCGCGTCGGTCAGCGACTGTGAAACGCCGAGCAGGGTTTCGAGCTGGCGGTGGCCGATGATCGCGCCGGAGAAGAAATCGGCCGCCTGGTCCGGGTCGTCGATGTCGAGCCGGCCGGCGGCCGCCTCGCGCCGGAGGAAGTCGGCCAGTTTGGTGCGCGCCGCGGAAAAGCCGTGCGGCAGCACCGCTTGCACCAGCTCCGGCTCCTGGCCCGCGCTGGCGACCAGCAGCCGAAACAGCACGATGCCGCGGTCGATGGTGATGGCGTGCAGCAGGCCGCGCGCATAGGCGCTCAGCGTCTCTTCCGGGAAGGCTTCGGCGCCGGCGACATCCAGCGAGGCGCCGACCGATTGCGAGCGACGCTCGATCAGCGCGCGCACCAGATCGCCCTTCGAGCCATAGTGATTGTAGATGGTCTGCTTGGAAACCCCGGCGCGGCGGGCGACCTCGTCCAGCGGCGCCGCGAGGCCCCGCTCGAAGATCACGTCCGACGCGGCGTCGAGAATGGCTTCGTTCTTCGCCCGATCGATCTGGCCGGCGGCGCGGGGCATCAGTGCGTCCGACGCCGGGCCGGTGCCGCGCCTGCGCGGAGGGTCGTGGTGAACGCCATGTCGCTTCGAAATCCGCTGGCCAAGGGGGAGGCGGCCAGCCAGGGCTTCGACTAGGGCGATGCGCGGCCTTGCACAAGGGCGTTGCCGCTCGCATAGCAGAGCCGCCATGGCCGACGTGCTCGATGCTGACGTGATCATCGCCGGCGCCGGTTTGACCGGCGCCACGCTCGGGCTTGCGCTCGCCAGCGCCGGCCTGAAGCCGATCCTGGTCGATCCGCAGCCGTTCGACGCCCAGGTCGTGCCGACCTTCGACGGCCGCGCCTCGGCGATCGCCTTCTCCAGCTTTCGGCAGTGGCGCGCGCTGGGCCTTGGCACGTCGATCGAACCGCATGCGCAACGGATCGAGCAGATTCTGGTGACGGACGGGCGCGGGGCCGGCGCGGCGGCGCCCGGCGCCGGGCCGGCCTATCTCCACTTCGACGCGGCCGAGATCGCCGGCCGGTCCGCGGGCGAGCCGCTGGGCTACATGCTGGAGAACCGCCGCAGTCGCGCCGCCCTGGCCGAGGCCGTGACGCGCGCGGGCCTGACCGTGCTGGCGCCGGCCAGGGTCGAGCGGGTGGCCTTCGGTCCCGCCGTCGCCGCGGTGACGCTGGCGGACGGCCGCGTGCTCCGGGCGCCGCTGGTGGTGGGCGCCGAGGGCCGCGGCTCGGTGGCGCGGGAGGCGGCCGGCATCGAAGTGCAGGGCTGGAGCTATGGGCAGAGCGGCGTGGTCGCCACCGTCCACCTTGAACACGACCATCACGGCGTCGCGCACGAATACTTCCTGCCGGGTGGCCCCTTCGCCATCCTGCCGCTGACCGAGCAGCGCGCCAGCCTGGTGTGGACCGAGCCGACCCGGCGCGCCGAGGCGCTGCGGGGCGCCAGCGATCAGATGTTCCACGCCCACCTGCGCCGTCGCTTCGGCGACTTCCTGGGCCATGTCGAGGCCAGGGGCCCGCGCTTCGTCTATCCGCTGTCGATGCAGCTGGCGGGGCAGCTCACCGCGCCCCGGCTGGCGTTGCTGGGCGACGCGGCGCACGCGATCCATCCGCTCGCCGGGCAAGGCCTGAACCTGGGATTGAAGGACGCCGCGGCGTTGGCCGAAGTGCTCACCGATGCGATGCGGCTCGGCGAGGATATCGGCTCGCCCCAGGTGCTTGAGCGCTACGCCCGCTGGCGGCGGCTGGATAATCTGGCGGTCTCGCTGGCCTGTGACGGCTTCAACCGCCTGTTCTCCAACGACAATCCGATCCTGCGCGCCGGGCGCGGCGCCGGTATGGCGCTGGTCAACCGCCTGGGACCCGCGCGCCGGTTCTTCATGCAGGAAGCCGGCGGCGCGCTCGGCGATCTGCCGCGCCTGCTGCGCGGCGAGGCGCTGTAGAGACCCCCTCCGTCACTCGTCGCTCCGCGCCGAGCGCCACCTCCCCCGTTTCGCTGCGCTGCACGGAGCAGGAGCAGGCCGGTGCTCATTGCTCCTGCCCCGCGGCAGCGCGGGAGGTGGATCGACACGCGAAGCGTGGCGAGACGGAGGGGGCGCCTAGTCGAGCGTGCGCGCTTCTTCCGGCAGCATGATCGGCACGCCGTCGCGGATCGGATAGGCGAGGCGCGCGCCCTGGCTGATCAGCTCGGCGTGCTCGCGATCGTAGGTCAGCGGCCCGCGCGTCACCGGGCAGACCAGGATTTCCAACAGGCGCGGGTCGATGTCGGCGGCGTCGCTCATCGGCGGGTTCTACTGCAGCGGCGGCGGTTCGTCATCGTCGGCGGCGGCGTCGATCTCCAGCAGCGTCGCCAGCACGCGGCCGCGCTCGACGAGGTCGGTCGCTTCAAGCAGCGCCTGCTTCTCCGGTGGATCGAGCGGCAGGCCCATCGCCAGGCTGTTGATCAGCGCGCCCGCCGGCGCCTGACGCGCCGCATCCCACTCGACCGCGAGGCCCTTGTGGTCGAGGTATCGCCGCAGCACCGCCAGAAAGCCGGAGCGATCGAACGGAATCTCGCTCTCGTCGTCGCTCAGATCGGCGGCGAAGCGCTCGAAGTCGGGGCGGAGCTGACGATACGGCGTCAGCGCGCCCAGTTCCTCGCCGACGCCAAAGCGGCAGATGCCGGTGAGGGTGATCATGTAGCAGCCATCGCCGGTTTCGGCGTAGGCGGTGACGCGGCCGGCGCAGCCGACGTCAGCCAGGCTGGGTCGGGCGCGGTCGCCCCCGCTGCGCGTCTGGATCATGCCGAGCAGGCGGGCGCCGCTCATAGCGTCGTCGATCATGTTGAGGTAGCGCGGCTCGAAGATCCGCAGCGGCAGCTGAGATCCGGGCAGCAGCAGCGCCCCGTCGAGCGGAAACACCGGGATCAGCGCCGGCAGGTCGGAAACCTTGTGGTAGCCGGCCGCCATGGCGCCGCCCCTATGAAAACAGGATCGAGGATAGCCGCCGACGGCCGTGTTTGGCGACGTCGGAGCCGTGGCCGGCCGCCTCGAACACCGTCAGCAGCTGCTTGCGCGCGGCCGCCTCGTTCCATTCGCGGTCGCGCTCGATGCTGGCGAGCAGCTGGTCGGCCGCATCCATGAACTGACCGCGCGCGGCGAGCGCCTTGGCCAGCTCGATCCGGGCCTCGTGGTCGTTCGGATCGCCCGCGATGCGCTGCTCGAACTCACCCGTCTCGGCCGGCGCGCCTTCGGCCAGAGCCAGGGCGGCGCGCACGCTCTCCAGGTCGGCGTTCCTGGCGTCCGGAGGCGCCATCGCCGCGACCTCGGCCGCGCGTTCGATGTCGCCGCCGGCCAGATAGCAGCGCGCCAGCCCGCCGATCGCGGCCAGATTGTCCGGTTCGGCCTGCAGCGCCTGGGCGTAGGCCTGCGCCGCGCCGCCGGTATCGCCCAGGTCGAGCGACTCCTTGGCCATCGCCAGCAGTTCGTCGATCTCGGAAGCCGCGCCGCCGCCGGCCTGGATCAGACGATCCACGAAGGTCTTGATCTGGCTCTCCGGCACCGCGCCCATGAAGCCGTCGGCCGGGCGCCCGTCGACGAAGGCGTAGACCGTGGGGATCGACTGCACGCGCAACTGGCCGGCGAACACGGGGTGCTTGTCGATGTCGATCTTGACCAGCTTGACCTTGCCCTTGGCCGCCAGCACCGCGCGCTCCAGCGCCGGGCCGAGCGTCTTGCAGGGCCCGCACCAGGTCGCCCAGAAATCGACGATCACGGGCTGCACGCGCGACTCATCGACGACGTCCTTGGCGAAGCCGGCGTCAGTGCCTTCCTTGATCAAGTCGCCGGGCGCGGTCTCGCCAATCAGGGCCATCGGTCCTCCTCCTCGCGTTTCTCGGCCCCAAGATGGGACGGGACGCTCGTCATCGCAACGCTGCGTCGCTCATGCCGCAGCGGGCGCGGCGAAGTCGACCACCAAGGGCTCAACGCCGATGGCCGCCAGAAGGCGCCGGAAGTCGGTCTGAGATATGGCGGTGGTGGCGGTATTGACCAGCGGATGGAAGTTTACCGGGTCGCTGGCGGCCAGCGCCGCGTCGAGCACGAAGCGCACGCGGCGGTCCGCATCGTTGATCAAGCCGAAGGCGGTGACCGCGCCTGGCCTGACGCCGAGCGTCTCGGCCATCAATTCGGCCGAGCCGAACGACAGCTTGGCCGAGCCGATCGTCCGCGGCAGCGACTTAAGGTCGATCGTCGTGCCCTGCAGCGCCGAGATCAGCCACAGCTGGCCCTTGGCGTCCTTCAGGAACAGGTTCTTGGTGTGGCCGCCGGGCAGGCTCGCCTTGATCTCTTCACCCTCGCCGACCCGGAACACGGCGGCATGCTCCAGCGTGCGGTGGGGGACGCTCAGGCTGTCGAAGAGGGCGAAAAGGTCGTCACGGGTCTTCATGCCGGCCTGATACCCTCGGCGGCGGCTTCGAGAAACTGGACGGCCGCAAGCTCGCGCCATTAGACACCTTGCCTGAACGCCGATCCGGACCCCCGCCATGCCGCTGCTCGAATGCTACCCGATGAGCTCCCGCCCGCCGGACATCGTGCCCGGCCGGCCGCAGCGGGCCTGGATGGACCGCTTCACCGAGCGCCACCCCTATCGCTGCCTGCCGATGTCGATGGCCAACTCGACCGGCTGGGAGCTGCTGTGCCCGGTCGGCTTCACCGCCGAATGGAACGGCGGCATCGGCTCGGAAGACGTGGTGATAACCGCCGACCACCCTTATCCCGAGTTCGACGACTTCGTCAGGAGCCACTTCGCCCACGGCGTGCTCACCTTCCACGCCGGCTATCTGTTCCGCACGCCGGAGAACTGGTCGATGTGGGTGATGGGGCCGCCGAACCACATCAAGGACAGCATCCAGCCGCTGGTCGGCCTGGTCGAGACCGACTGGCTGCCGTTCCCCTTCACCATGAACTGGCACTTCACCCGACCGGGCAAGGTGCGTTTCGCCAAGGGCGAGCCGTTCTGCTTCATCACCCTGGCTCAGGACCGCCAGCTGGAGAGCTTCGACCTGGTGCAGAAGCGGCTCGAGGCGGACGAGTCGCTGTTCGGCCAGTACGAAGCCTGGCGCAAGCAACGCGACGGCTTCAACAAGGCCCTCTTCCGCCGCGAACCGGAGGCGGTGAAGGCGGCCTGGCAGCGGTTCTACTTCCGCGGCGAACTGCCCGACGAAACCGGCCCCGCGCCCAAGGCCCACACCAATCGCCGCCGCATGAAGTCGGTGAAACTCAGATTCTGAACGCGCTCAGGCGACGCGGGCCGTCGCGCCGCCTTGCAAACGCCCCGCCCCTCTGCAATAAGCCGCTCCTTCGAAAAAGGAGCGGTCTTGCCGTTCCGGAGCGCGGGCGTAGCTCAGTGGTAGAGCACAACCTTGCCAAGGTTGGGGTCGAGAGTTCGAATCTCTTCGCCCGCTCCATTTTTTCGAATCGCCACGCCCGGACCTGAACGCCCTCGTCACCCGGCCCGCGCCTGGACGATCCACACCGCCGCCGGCATAAGTACGCCGCGCGGGGTGTCGAAGGGCGTGATCGCCGCCTTCACCGCTTTTGCGACCTCCGGCAGGCGGTCGGGAGTCTCCTGCAGCGCCCGGCCCAGCGGGCCGACGCGGAAGGCCAGGGCAACCGTCTGGTCGATGTCGCCGCCGCCGATCCTGGTGTCGTGGCGCTCGATGGTCACCGCTGTGAAGCCGGCCTGACCCAGGATCGAGCGCACGCGCTCCGGATCGGCGAAGGCGAACGGGCCGGGTGCGGTCGGGTCTGCCGGCGCGGCCGGCGCCAGCAGAGGCTGGGCGGCCTCCATCGGGATGCGCATCCACAGATTTTCCGGATACGGGCGCCAGCAGACGAAGACGAGGCGGCCGGACGGCTCCAGCGCCGCGCGGATGTTGGTGAAGGCGGCCACGGGATCGCTGAAGAACATCACGCCGAAGCGAGAGAAGGCGGCGTCGAACACTGATTCGCCCAGATCGTCGGACTGGGCGTCGGCCTCGCGAAAGGTGGGCTGGGCCGCCTCGGGGGGCAGCGGCCGTTCACGGGCGACCTCCAGCATCGGCCGCGAAATATCGACGCCCATAACCGCGCCCGCACGGCCGACGCGCTCGGCCAACGCCACCGTGGTCTGGCCACAGCCACAGCCGATATCGAGAATCTGCTCGCCCGGCTGCGGCAGAAGGCGGCGCATGGCCTCAAGGCCGAGCGGCGCGATCTGGCGGTCAAGCTGGTCGTGCATCGTCGACCAGGTCTCGCCCGCCGTTGCGTTCCAATAATCGATCTGCGCTGCGTTCGGGTTGCCGGCCATGATCCACCAATTCAATGCAGGGCGCGCGAGCAGGCCGCCGAGATGGCGGCGAGCTGGCTGGGAAGGTCTGGGCCCGACGCCGGAAATCGGCCATCCAGGGCGGCGGTGCCGATGGTGAAGCCGGCCGCGGCGCCGATCCTCACCGCGTCGATCTGGTCCGGCCCTTCGATCGAGCCGGCGACGATCACCGGCTTGTCGACCGCGGCGCAAACCGCGCGGATCAGCGCGCCGGCGTCGATTCGCGAGCGGTAGGCCAGGAGGTCGAGCCCGCTCACGCCGGGTCGAGCGGCCAGGGCTCGCGCGCTGGCGACGATCTCCGCTTCCTCGCCCTCGAGTATGCTCGGATGACCGCTGACTCGCCCTGGGAACGGGTAGTAGCGGATGCCGGTCCCGGCCAGCATCGGCGCGACGTCGTCCGCATGGACGCCGCCCAGCAGGCAGTCGACGCCCATCTCGATCGCCGCTCGCACCGAGGCGATTTCACGGTCGCGATCGAGCGAGACGACCTCGAGATAGCTGTGGGCGCCGGCGGCCCGGATCGACTCGCGCAGCGCCTTCAGCGCCGGGATGCTCAAACCGACATCCTTGAAGCCGACGTGGCGCAGCCCCGCCCGCCGCGCCGCATCGACGTGCAGGGCGGCGTCTTCGACCGTGCGGTCGTGGCGCGTGAGCATGAAGATGAAGTCGAGCGGCTTCACGAAGGCTCCTGGCCTCGGTCGACGTGTCGCCAGCGACCGCGAACTGCGCGCGGAGTATTTGCCAAACCCGGGTCCGGTCAATCGACGGGGTGCGCGCCATTGACCTTACCGCCGCCGACGCGGACAACCCGGTGATGGCTGACGCGCCCGCCCCCCACGTTTCCAACACCGCCCGCAACGCCCAGGTTTTGATCGCGGCGATCCTCACCGGGGCGGCAATGACCTGGATGGCGCCGATCCTGACGCCGCTGGCGCTAGCGGTGTTCCTGATGCTGATGATCGACGCGATGGCGCGCGATCTGCACGGTCGCCTGCCCCGGCTGGGACCGGACGCGTCGCTGGTCGCGGCGATCGCCACCTGCATCCTGGTGTTCGCGGTGGTGGTCTATTTCATCGCCGGCCACGCCGCCGGCTTCGTCGGCAAGCTGGTCGCCTACCAGCCGCGACTGAACTTGCTGCTCTCGACCACCTCGCACAGCCTGCACGTCCGCATGCCGCGAACGGTGGCGCAGCTGATCGGCGGCCTCGACCTCGGGCGAGTGCTGCCGTTCGTGGCGTCGGGCGTGCAGTCGCTGGTGCAGAACGGCGTATTCGTCTTGATATACCTGGGCTTCCTGCTGGCCTCGCGTCGAGGGTTCGAGCGCAAGGCCGTGCGCCTGTTCCAAGGACGCGCCGGGCGTCACGAAGCGCTGCAGGTGTTCTTGCGCGTCCGTGACTCGCTTGAGCGCTACCTCTGGATCCAGACCGTCTGCGGCGGTTTTATCGCGATCGGTTCGTGGTGCCTGATGATGGTGATCGGGCTGGAAAACGCCTTCTTCTGGGCCTTTCTGATCTTCGTCATCGGCTACATCCCGATCGTAGGATCGGCGATCGGGATCATCGCGCCGGCGCTGTTCGCGCTGTTGCAGTTTCCGACCTACTGGCAGGGCGGCGTGCTGGCGATCAGCTTGTTCGCGCTTTCGTTCATCATCGGCAACATCTTCATGCCGCGGATGCAGGGCCGGAATCTCAACATCGATCCGGTCATGGTGCTGCTGTCGCTGGCGTTCTGGGGCGCCGTCTGGGGCGTGACCGGGATGTTCCTTTCGACGCCGCTCACCATATTGGTGATGGTGGTGCTGGCCCAGTTCGACGGCTCGCGCTGGATCGCGGTGCTGCTGTCGGCTGACGGCGATCCGCACAGCCTCGGCGCCCCGGCGCGGGCGATGCAGCTGACACGCTCACAGAAGAGTGAAGCCGCCGCCCTTTAAGGTTGAAGCTCGGCCGACCACGTATTGCAGGTTCGGACCTCCCCAAGCCCGGACACCGGCCCAGCCCCCGACCAGCGCATCGGGCCGGATTAGAGCGCAGTCCTTGCCTCGCAAGGGCGACCGCCTCGCGCCGCCGGACCCCCCGCCGGCGGCGCCTTGGCGTCTGGGGCCGCCGATTCAGCCCCCAAACGACGCCGCCGCGCGGCTTTCGCCGACATGGACCTTTGATTTTTCCGGCGTAGGCTCCCGGCCGCATGATCACCAAAACCCACCCCGCCGCCAACGCCGCCCCGCTCGCGGCGCCCTTCCTTGCCGCCTTGTCCGGAAAACCAGACACGCCGCCGCCCGGGGTCGAGGCATTCCTGAGCGCGATCGCGGCGGATTATCGGCCGGAGGAGCTGCCGGGCGTCAGCCTGGCCGATCTGGCCGGCCGAGCCGCCAGCTTCTGGACCTTCGCCCGAGCGGCGCCGGCGAACGAACCGGCGATCCGGGTCGGACCTGCGCTGGCGGCGGACGGACGCGAGCTGGGTGCTGATCTGGTGGAGATCGCTCAACCCGATGCGCCGTTCCTGGTCGACAGCGTGATGGGCGAGCTGATCGCCGCCGGCGCCGGCATCATGGCCATGTTCCACCCCGTCATCGAGATCGCGGCGCGTCGTTACTCGACCATCCAGGTGTGGATCGAGCCCGTTGGCGAGGAGGGCTGGCCGCGGCTGATCGATGGGCTCAAGGCGACCCTCGCCGACGTGCGCCTCGCGGTCGCCGATTTCGAGGCGATGACCGCGCAGATGGGCCGCTCGATCGCCGAACTGAAGGCCGCGGCGCCGGCCGGCGATCCCGCCGGTCTGGACGAGGACCTCGCCTTCCTGGCGTGGCTCGACGCCGGCCACTTCGTCTTCCTGGGCGCCAGGTCCTACGACTATCCGCGCGATGCTGACGGCGGCTACGCGGCCGAGGAGCCGGTGACGGTCGAGGGCTCGGGCTTGGGCCTGCTGCGCGACCCGACGCGGGTGGTGCTGCGCCGGGGCAGCGAGCCGGCGATGCTGTCGCCGCAGATGCGCCGGGACCTGGCCCAGGCGCCGCCGCTGATCGTCGCCAAGTCAAACCTGAAGTCGGTGGTCCACCGGCGGGTCTACATGGACTATGTCGGCGTCCGCCGCTTCGGACGTGATGGCCAGCCCAGCGGCGAGACCCGGTTCGTCGGCCTGTTCACCGCCCAGGCCTACGACGAGCCGGTTCGCAACGTGCCGCTGGTGCGGCGCAAGATCGACCGGGTGATGGCCCGCGCCGGCCACGCGGTGGGCAGCCATAACGCCCTGCGGCTGGACAACATCCTGGAGACCTATCCCCGCGACGAGCTGTTCCAGGCGTCGGAAGACGAGCTGCTGCAGATCGCGCTTGGCGTGCTGCACCTTTCCGACCGCCCTCGGGTCAAGCTGTTCGTCCGGCCCGATCCGTTCGACCGCTTCATCTCCGTGCTCTTTTACGCGCCACGGGAACGCTACGACGCCCGGCTGAGGGAGGAGGTGGGCCGGCTGTTGGCGGAAGCCTTCGGCGGCCACGTCTCGGCCTACTACCCCAACTACTCCGACGCGCCGCTGGCGCGGGTGCACTACATCGTCGGCGTCACGCCGCTGCAGCATCTCGACCCGGACATCCCGGCGCTGGAGCGGGCGATCGCCCTCCTGGCGCGCACCTGGGCCGACGATTTCGAGACCGTGGTGCGCCGGCGCGCGGCTCCGGATGAGGCCGCCGCCATCCTGGCGGTCTGGACCGACGCGTTTCCAGCCGGATATCGCGACCGCTACGGCGCGGCCGAGGGTCTGGCGGATCTCGTTGCCGCCAGCCGGCTCGGCGACGACGCGCCGATCGCCATCCGCGCCTTCCGCCAGGCGACCGACTCGCCGCGCAGCTTCCGCTTCAAGCTCTACAACGAGGGCGAGCCGGTGGCGCTGGCCGACGTGCTGCCGATCCTCGATCACATGGGGCTGAAGGCGCTATCCGAAGAAGGCTTCGTGCTTGCTCCCGCCGCGGCGGACGGCGGACTGCGCACGGTCTGGGTGCACGAGTTCGCGCTCGACGATCCGCGCGGCGAACGGCTCAGCTTCGGGGCGGTGCGGCAGGTGTTCGAGGAGGCGTTCCTGGCCATCTGGGCCGGCCAGGCCGAGAGCGACGGCTTCAACCGCCTGGTGCTGGAGCTGGCGCTGCCGTGGCGCTCGGCGTCGCTGATCCGCGCCTTGGCGCGATACCGGCTGCAGTCAGGGCTCGATCCCAGCCCTGCGGTGCAGCAGCAGGCCCTGAGCGACCACTCCGAGGTCGCCGCGCTGATCCTGGAGCTGTTCCGCCTGCGGCTCGATCCTTCGCTGACGCTGGGCGCCGACGACCGCGAGACTCAGGCCGAAGCGGCGCAAGCGAAGATCGAGGAAGCCTTGCAGGCGGTCGAGAGCCTCGACGCCGACCGCGCGCTGCGGCGCCTGGCGGCGCTGACCGCCGCGATCCAGCGCACCAACTTCTACCAGCCCGCCGCCGACGGGAAGCCGAAGCCCTACATCAGCTTCAAGGTCGCCAGCCGCGAGCTCGACGCCCTGCCAGACCCCAAGCCCTATCGCGAGATATTTGTCGCTTCGCCGATCGTCGAGGGCGTGCACCTGCGGCTGGGGCCGGTGGCCCGCGGCGGCCTGCGCTGGTCAGACCGGCGCGACGACTTCCGCACCGAGGTGCTGGGGCTGGTCAAGGCGCAGCAGGTGAAGAACGCGGTGATCGTGCCGGTGGGTTCGAAAGGCGGCTTCTTCCCCAAACGCCTGCCCAAGGGCGGCTCCGGCGCCGAAATCCGCGCCGAGGCGGTGGTGGCCTACAAGGTGTTCCTCGACGGCCTGTTGGATATCACCGACACCATCGACGCGGAGGGCAAGGTGGTCCATCCGGAGGGTGTGCTGGTCCGTGACGGCGAGGACCCCTATTTGGTGGTCGCCGCCGACAAGGGCACCGCCACCTTCTCCGACATAGCCAACGGCGTGGCCGAATCCTACGGCTTCTGGCTCGGCGACGCCTTCGCCTCCGGCGGCTCGGCCGGCTACGACCACAAGGTCATGGGCATCACCGCCCGGGGCGCCTGGGAAGGCGTCAAGCGCCACTTCCGCGAGTTGGGCAAGGACATCCAGACCGAGCCCTTCAGCTGCGTCGGCGTCGGCGACATGTCCGGCGACGTGTTCGGCAATGGCATGCTGCTGTCGAAGCAGACCCGGTTGCTGGCCGCGTTCGATCACCGCCACATCTTCCTCGACCCAAATCCCGATATCGCCGCGAGCTGGACCGAGCGCCGTCGCCTGTTCGATCTGCCGACCTCGTCCTGGGACAACTACGAACGGAGCTTGATCTCCGCGGGTGGCGGCGTGTTCCCCCGCACCTTGAAGTCGATCCCGCTGACCGCGGAGGTGAAGGCTCTGCTCGACCTCAAGGTCGACCATCTGACGCCCGCCGAACTGATCTCGGCGATCCTGAAGGCGCGGGTCGAGCTGCTCTACCTCGGCGGCATCGGCACCTATGTGAAAAGCGCCGGCGAGAGCCAGCTCGATGTCGGCGACAAGGCCAATGACCTGGTGCGGATCAACGGCCGCGACCTGCGCTGCAAGGTGGTGGGCGAAGGGGCCAATCTCGGCTTCACCCAAGCCGGCCGAATCGAATACGCCCTGGCCGGCGGCCATATCGACACCGACGCGATCGACAATTCCGCCGGTGTCGACACCTCCGACCATGAGGTCAACATCAAGATTCTCACCGGCATGGCCGAGCGCTCCGGCCGGCTGAAACGCGAGGACCGTGACGCGCTGCTGGCCTCGATGACCGACGAGATCGCCGTCCACGTCATCAGCCACAACTACGACCAGACCCTGGCGCTCTCGTTGATGCAGGCCGAGGCGGTAGAGGATCTGCCGGCCCACGCGGCTTTGATGACCGAGCTGGAAAAGCGTGGCAAGCTGGACCGGCGACTTGAGGGTCTGCCAGGCGCGGCCGAAATCGCCGAGCGCGGCAAGATCGGCAAGGGCCTGACCCGGCCCGAGCTCGCCGTGGTGCTGGCCTACGGCAAACTCGACCTGTTCGAGTCGTTGATCGGCTCGCAGGCGCCGGACGATCCGTACTTCCTCAAGACGCTGCGAGGCTACTTTCCGAAGGCGTTGGCCCCCTACGACGATGAGATGAAGCGTCACCGGCTGCGGCGCGAGATCGTGGCCACCGTGATCGGCAACGAACTGATCAACCTGTGCGGTCCGACCTTCCCCGGCCGGCTGATGGCCGCCGCCGGCTGCGGCGTCCGCGAACTGGCCGTCAGCTTCGAAGCGGCGCGGCAGGTGCTGGACTTCGAGGCGATCTGGTCGAGGGTCGAGGCGCTGGATGGCAAGGCGCCGGCCGCCGGCCAGATCGCCCTGTTCCGCGAGCTGGCCTATGTGCTGCGGGGTCAGACCTATTGGTTGGCCCGCCGCGCCGGCAAGGACGGCCAGGGTGTCGAGGCGTTGATCGCCGCCTACCGCCGCCCGGCCGATTCGTTGAAGCCGCTGTTCCCCGAAGTGCTCTCGTCGTTCGAGCAGAAGGCGGCGGTGCGGCGCGCGGCGGTCTGGGTCAAGGCCGGGGCGCCGAAGGAGATCGCTCACCAGGTGGCGCTCTACCGGCCGCTGTCGATCGCCGCGGTGCTGGCCGACCTCGCCCGGGACCAGAACTGGCCGGTGGCCGCCGCCGCGCGGCTCTACCACCAGATCGGCGGGGTGTTCTCGTTCGACCGGCTGCGCGCCGCGGCGGGGTCACGGACCGCCGGCGACGCTTACGAACGGCTGGCCGTGCGCCGGCTGATCGAGGATCTGCTGGACGAACAGGCCTCGCTCACCCGCGCGGTGATGGCCTACGCCGGCCGACCGGAGGCGGGCGAGGACGCCGCCGCCGCCCGTTCGGCGGTCAACGCCTGGAGCAGCCTCAACGGCGAGCCGGTGCGCGCGGCCAAGTCCACCATCGCCGAAATCGAACGTGAAGGCGGCGGCTGGAGCTTCGCTAAGCTGACGATCGCCAACGCCGCGCTCAGGGCGCTGACCTGACGGCGGCGACGTCCATCGGTTCGGGCCAGCGCTGGGTGACTTGACGCGCGGGCGGTCCGGAATCCGCTCTCATCGCCTCCACCAGCTGCGCAAGCGGCATCGGTCGGGCGAAGAAGTATCCTTGCCCGATGTCGCAGCCGAGGCCGGCGACCAGCGCCGCCGTCTGAGCGTCCTCGACCCCCTCGGCGACCACCTTCATGCCAAGGCCGTGCGCGAGGTCGACGATCGAGCGGGTAATGACGGCGTCGCGAGCCGAGCGGCCGACTTCGTCGATCAGGCATTTGTCGAGCTTCAGCTCATCGGCCCAAATCCGCTTCAGATAGGCCAGCGAGGATAATCCGGAGCCGTAGTCGTCGATCGAACAAGGCGAGCCTGCCGCCGCCAGCCGCGCCACGTTGGCGAAGGCGCGTTCCGGCTGATCGATGACGGCGGTCTCGGTGATCTCCAGCCGAAGGTCGCCGGGGCGGGCCGCCTTGCGCTCCAGGATCCAGTCGATGAAGGTCTCGTCGCCGACCAATCGTCCCGAGAGGTTGACCGAGAACGGCAGCTGGAAACCTTCCGCGGCAAGAACCGCCTGCTCGTCAAGCGCTTTATCGAGCACCCAGCGGGTCAGCGCGCGGATATCCCCCGTCTCTTCGGCGACCCTGACGAAGACGTCGGGTTCGACCGGCCCGTGACGAGGGTGGGTCCAACGCACCAGCGTTTCGACTCCGCAGATGCGCCCTGTCCGCAAGTCCCACTTCGGTTGGTGGACGACGAACAGCTGATCCTGCTCGATGGCGGCGCGCAGTTCCGGCATCAGCGACAGCGACCCAACGGCGGCGGTGTGGCTGCGGGCGTCGAACACTCGCAGCGTCGCGCGATGGGCGCGCGCTTCATCGAGGGCGAGATCGGCCTCGCGCAGCAGCGCCGCCGGCGGCCCCGCCGCGCTGAGGCCGGCAGCGAGCCGCACGTCGATCCTCGCCGCGCCAACGCTCTGCTCGCCCTGCAGACCGAGGCGCGCCGCCTCGGTCCGGCGCTCGGCCTCGCCGGCATCGACGGCCTGGAACGCGGCGGCCAGCACGTCGTCGGAGATGCGGGCGATGCGCCAATCGGGTTCGGCCTGGCGCAGACGTTCGGCAAGCCGTCCGACGATCCCGGCCACCGCTTCATACCCGGCGACCGCGCGAATGCGATCGAAGCGATCCAGGCCGAAGGCTGCGACGAAGAGTGGGCGGTTGTCGCCGTGCCCGGCCAGATCGAGCACCTGGCGTTCCAGCCCCGGGCGGTCAAGAAAATCGGCCTTTATGGCTAAGCTTAGATCGGACGCGAGCTGGATCCCATCGCCACGAGGACGCGTCAGGCCTGCGAAATCGCCGAACAGAGACATGTATAACGCCACTGGATACAGAATAACGTTCGGAAACCTGCCATGGCGGAGTGAAGAGTACGTCAACCGGGCGGCTGAAAACGCCGAGGCGCTAACTGGACGCGATGCCGCGCGGCTTTGAGAGCTTATCAGCCGTCCAGCCGCCGCCGACAGCCCTCACCAGCCCGATGCTGGCGGTCAGGCGCCGGGTCTCGATGTCGAGGGCGGCGCGCTTGGCTTCGAGGTCGGCGGTTTGCGCCGTGACCACCTCAAGATAGTTGACCGCCCCCTCGCGGTAGCGCGTCAGAGCGAGGTCTTTGGTGCGGCTCGCTGCGTCGACCGCCGCCGTTTCGTCGCCGGCCTCGTCCGACAGGTGATCCAGCAGGGCGAGGTTGTCCTCGACATCCTGGAAGGCGCGCAGCACCACGGCGCGATAGGCTTCGCTCTCGGCGGCGAAGTCGGCCTTGGCGGCTTTGAGCTGCGCTCGCCGCTCGCCGCCGTCGAACAGGGTCAGCGCCAGCGACGGCCCGAGCGTCCAGTAGCTGTTAGGCGCGGCGAACCAGCCGCCGAGGCTGGTGTCCTGGAAGCCGGCCAGCGCCTGCAGCGTCACATCGGGATAGAAGGCCGCGCGCGCCTCGCCGATCCCGGCGTTGGCCGCCGCCGCCCGCCGCTCGGCTGCCGCGACGTCGGGCCGGCGCTGCAGCAGGGTCGACGGTAGCCCGACAGGAATGTTTGGCAGCGTCAGCGCCGGCTGGGCCGCGGCGAGGCTGAAGCTGGAAGCCGGGACGCCCACCAGGCTGGCGATGGCGTGCTCCAGCAGCGCCCGCTGGCCGGCGACGTCCGCCGCCTGCGCCTTGGCCGTATCGAACTGGGTTTTGGCGCGGGAAACATCGAGTCCGGTCGCCAGCCCGCCGGCGTGCCGCACCTCGGTCAACGTCAGCGCCTTCTGGTAAGCCGCCATGGTGTCGGCCAGCAACGCGGCTTCGGCGTCGAGCCGCCGCAGCTGGACATAGTCATCGCCGAGTTGCGCTTCGAGGCTGAGCCGGATCGACTCCAGGTCGCCGGCCGACGCCTGGGCCTCCGCCTTGCCCGCCGCCGCCTCGTTGCGCAGCTTGCCCCAGAGGTCGAGGTCGTAGGCGATCGCGCCGCCAGCGGTGTCGCCGCCATAGTAGGTGGGCTGGTTGGCGCTGCGCAGCGGCCGGTTGGCCGATTGCCGGTTGGTGGTGATCTGCACACCCGTCCCGATCGTCGGCGAGAGCCCGGCCTCGGCCTCGGCGGCGAACGCCTGAGCCTGGTCGTAGCGGGCCACGGCCTCCCGCAGCGTCGGGTTGGCCGACTCGATCTGCTGCTCAAGGCCCGTGAGCGTCGGATCGCCGAACAGCGTCCACCAGTTGCCGCGCCGCAGCTCGTCGGCCGGGGCGGCTTCCTTCCAGGGACCGGCTTCCTTGAAGGCTGACGGCGTTGGCGTCGCTGGCGGGTGATAGGCCGGGGCGAGGTTGCAACCCGCGAGCAGGGCAGCCACGCCGATCGGCAGCAGGCGCTTTGGCGAGGTCGGCATCAGCCGGCCGCCTGTCCCGCGGCCGCCACCCGGACCGCCTCGCCGCTGACGAGCGAGTCCGGCGGATTGGCGATCACGGCGTCACCGGGCGACAGGCCCGCGCCGATCTCGACGGTGGTTCCGAGGTCGCGGGCGATGGTGACCGGCTTAAGCGTCACCCGCCCGTTCGCCCCGACCACCGCCGCGGCCATGCCGCTCTGGCGGAACATCAGCGCATTGGCCGGCAGCCGCAGCGTCCCGCCGACGGACGGCAGGGCGAAGGTCGCCTGTACATAGTCGCCCGGCTTCAGCGCGCCGTCGGGGTTGTCGATCTGGGCCTCCGCCTGCAGCGCGCCGGTCTGTGCGCCGATCGCGCC
>Ga0302314_10003060_pt1 | contig 30949 bp, 23 predicted proteins | sample III_Palsa_N2_3_FD_200533 | JGI IMG/M metagenome (GOLD analysis project Ga0302314, IMG submission 200533) | Peat permafrost microbial communities from Stordalen Mire near Abisko, Sweden - III_Palsa_N2_3 | ecosystem: Environmental > Terrestrial > Soil > Palsa > Peat permafrost | place: Sweden... | reverse complement strand
CGCGAGTGGATGTGGCGATACGAGCGCAATCGGGCTCGAACACGCCATCGGTGTCGTCGTGAGCCCCGGCGGCGAAGACGTCTACGTGGCCGCGGGTGGAACGGAAGGTGCGGGCGCGATCGCCTCGTTCAAACGCGAAGCGGGCGGCGCGCTCACGCAGCTCCCCGCGACGGAAGCCTGCATCAGCGAAGCCAACCCCGAATGCCTGCTCGGCACGGCGATCGATGGTCCCGAGGATCTCGTGATCAGTCCCGACGGCAAGAACGTCTACACAAACTCATACAAGGACAATGCGGTTATCGAGCTGACTCGCAACGTCTCCACAGGTGGTCTCACGCAGAATCAGACGCCCAATGCATGTGTGACGACTGAAGCAATAGCAGGACAAACGGCGAGGTGCTCGCCGGCCAAGGGCATCGAAGGAGCACTCGGGGTGGCGATCAGCCCGGACGGCAAGAATCTCTATGCAAGCGGCTCAACTGACGATGCCGAGGTGGCGTTTGCTCGCGAATCGAATGAAGGGGAACTCGAGCAACTGGAAAGCCCATTTGAATGTGTAACCTCCAAGCCAAGCGGCTGTGGGTCTGGATCGAACGAACTGACCGGCCTCGGAGAAGCACGGCGCGTCACGGTCAGCCCCGACGGCACCAACGTCTACGTCGCCGGCCAGAGCTCTCACGCAATCGCCGAGCTCGCCCGCGCGGTGACCCCGACCGTCACCGGCATCCACCCAGGCCAAGGTCCCGATGCGGGCGGCACCGAAGTGACGATTCACGGCACCGGGTTCATCGAAGGCGCCTCGGTGAAGTTTGGGTCCAGCCCCGCATCGAACGTTCATGTGAGTTCGGCGGAATCGATCACCGCGACTACTCCGGCTGGGAGTGAACTCGTCGATGTGACCGTCGCCACATCTTCAGGGACCTCCTCGATCAGCTCAGCCGATCAGTATGCGTACGGCCTGCTCGGTGGCCTGAACACGACCGGCTACTGTCATGGGCTGGGCTACGATGGGACAGGCAGCGGAAACGTAACGCTGTTGAAGGGAGGTGTCGAAGGGCCGAACTTCGCATACGAAAACTGGGCCTGCGTGGCGGACAACGGCGACACGGTGCCGATCGCTTCCAAAGGGCCCGCCCCGAGCGAGGACAACATGTGCGCCGTGGAATACCCGGGCGTGGCCTCCCATGCGTATACCGATGAACCCAACAGCGCTTTCTCATGGGCCTGTTACGAAGGCGCGCCGCCGGAAGAAAATAAAGGTGGCGGTGGAGGCGGCGGTGAACCGACCGTCAAAGCAGCGAGCCTCGTTTTCCCGGACGTCTTGGTCCGTCCCCTTGTCGTGCCTGCAGTCGTGTCTGCGCCGGTGCTCGCCAAAACCGGCAACGTGGCGCCGGTGTCGGGGACGGTGCTGGTCAGGGTTCCGGGGACGAGCAAATTTGTTCCCCTGTCAACTCTGCAGCAGATCCCGTTCGGGTCGGTGATCGAAGCGACGAACGGGACGGTGAGCGTGACCACGGCGGAGCCGGGTGGGAAGACTCAGACAGGCGAGTTCTTCGAAGGGGAGTTCATTCTCAGGCAGGGAGCCAATGGGGTCGTGATCGCGGAATTGACCGGCGGCAACTTCGCTGTCTGCCCGACGAAGCAGGAGCGCAGCCATATCGCGCGCGCGGGGTCGGCGGCGCCGCCGGCGGCCAGCGCGGCGTCCGCGTCTGGCAGCCACGTCGTGCGCAAACTGTGGGCAAACGCGCACGGGAAATTCTCGACCAAGGGCAACTACGCCGCCGGCGCCGTGCAGGGGACCGAATGGCTGACCGAGGATCTCTGCGACGGGACCTACATCAAGGTCACGCGCGACAAGGTGGCCGTGACGAACCTCGTAAATCACAAGCACGTCGAGGTCACGACGGGGCACCACTACCTGGCGAAGGCGCCCTGACTCAGAACAGCGCGGATAGTGCTTCGACGAGGCCCGGCAGCTTGTTCGGCCCCCGCGCGAGGTCGAGCTGGCGCACCGGTCGCGGGGTGGACGCGAGGTTCCTCGTCCACTGCAGCTCCTCCGTGCAGCCGAGGTCTTCGGCGTGCGGGGCGCACATCTCGAGGATCGTCTCGAGTACGTCGGGGACCTGGGCGCGCTGCCCCGAGCGCGCGTCGATCAGGCTCGCCTCGGCGCCGTCGCGCGCCGCCAGGAAGCGGTTCTCCGCGATCACCTCCGGCAGGTCGATCGCCGGGTCCGCACCCGAGCCCTCGGTCGCCTCCAGCCGGATCAGGCTCTGCACGAGGGCGGTCAGCGCTGTTGAGTCGGCGACGGTCGTTTGAGCGTCCATGATCCGCACCTCGATCGTCCCGAACCGCGGCTGCAGCCGCACATCCCACCACAGGAACGTCGGCTCGGGAAACGCCTCGCAGCGCAGCAGCAGGTCGATCGTTGACACGTAGTCGTCGTAGTCGGCGAACGCGCGGGGTATCCCCACTCGCGGGAAGGCCTGGAACAGGGGAGTGCGCGCCGAGGCCAGCCCCGTCTCGCGGCCCTGCCAGAAGGGCGAGTTCGCCGACAGCGCCAGCAGCAGCGGCAGGTGCGAGCGTAGGCGGTTGGCCGCGAGCATCGCGCTCTCCGGGTCGGGCACCGCGACATGGACGTGCAGCGCGAACGTCGGCTCGCGGCGCGCGAGCTCGCGCATCGATCCGTATAGGAAGCGATAGCGGTCGCCTTCGGAGATCTTCGTGCTCTGCCACTGCGTGAACGGATGCAGGCCTGCGACCGCCGCTTTCAGGTCGAGCGTCGCGAGCTCCCGCGCCAAGCCGGCGCGCAGATACTCGAGCTGGCTCAGCCCTTCCGCCACGTTTTCGTGCGGGTCGGTCCGCAGCTCCAGCGCCGAGCCGTGCGTCTCGGTGCTCGTGTGCGAGGCCAGCTCGCCCGTCAGTTTCGCCATCACCGCGTCGGCCTCCGAGGCCAGCGACCAGTCGCTCGGGTCGAGCAGCATCACCTCCTCCTCGACGCCCACCGTCCACGGGGTGACGCCCGCGGGCGCCCAATCCGACCACGCTCCGCGGCTCCTCTCCACGGGACGAGCCTCCTCGCCCACTCCGGACGCCGCAGAGGCCGCGGACGCAAACGCCTCGGCCAGCTTCCTCGGGGCTTTCTCGCCTGCCCAACCGAGGGTCTCAGACTGCGTGGGCACCGGAGTCCTCCTCTTCCTGTTCGCTGGAGCTCTGCACGGTCAGCTCCGCCGCCGCCACCAAGCGCTCGAACAGCGCCAGCTGCTCAGCTTCCTCGATCAGTGTCTCCGCATGCCACTGTACGCCCAGGACGAAGTGTCCGCCCTGTTCCTCATCTGCCTCGATCGCCTCGATCACCCCGTCCTGCGCCCACGCCACAGCGCGCAATCCCAGACCCAGCCGGTCGATCGCCTGGTGGTGAAACGAGTTCACGTCGACCGGCCCGCCGCCGGTCGTCTGCGCCAGACCGCTGTCGGGCGCGACCTGCACCACGTGGGTCGTCCGGTCGCCCGGCTCGACTTGCCGGTGCTCGATCGCTCCGCTGCTGAGGATCTCGGGCAGATGTTGAATCAGGCTGCCCTGCCGCGCGACGTTCAGCACCTGCGCTCCCCGGCAGATGCCGAGGATCGGCATTCCGCGGCGATCCGCTTGCCGGCACAGCGCGACCTCGAACACGTCCACGTCGTGATCGATCGGCCCCAGCTCCGGATGCGGCTCGGCCCCGTAGCAGGCCGGATCCAAATCCGGTCCGCCGGTGAGCAGCAACCCGGACAACTGGTCCAGCAGCGGATCGACGTTCTCGTTCTTTAGCGGCGGCAGCGCCACAGGCAGTCCTCCGGCCCGCTCGATCGCGCGCATGTAGGCCAGGCCGAGCGTCATCTCCGTCTGCGTTGGCTCGCCGTGGCGGACGCGCTGCGCGTCTTCCTTCGCACGGATCTCCGAAACGGTCACCCCAATGATCGGCTTGCCCATTTCAAGCTGCGCTTTCGAGACGGCCGGCATGCGAAAACCCTACGAAACCGACCAGCCGGCAATTTGAGTACATCGGACTCATGCCAATACCCATGTGTCCTTGCTGCCGCCGTTTTGCGATGAATTAACAACCAGCGCCCCCCGCTCGAAGGCCACGCGCGTCAGCCCGCCCGGCAGCACGTGCACGCTCTCGCCGCTGGAGATCGCGAACGGGCGCAGGTCGATGTGCCTCAGCTCCAGGCGCCCGTCGGTCACGGTCGGATGCCGCGAGAGCATCACCGTCTCCTGGGCGATGTACAGCTCGGGCGCGCGCCGCAGCGCCGCCGCGGTGCTGTCGAGGTCCTCCGCTTTGGCGTGCGGCCCGATCACGACGCCGTGCCCGCCGTGCCCGGTGCGCGGCTTGATCACCAGCTCGCCGATCCGCTCCAGCACCATCTCAAGGATGCCGGGCTGGGTTGGGTCGTAGGTCGGAACCGACTTCAGGATCGGCTCCTCGCCGAGGTAAAACTGCACCATCTGCTCGACGTACGCGTGCATCAGCTTGTCGTCGGCGACGCCCGTGCCGAACGCGTTCACGCACGCGAGCGTGCCCCGCAGCACCGGCTCGAGCAGCAGTTGCGCGATCGCCGTCGGCTCGCCGCGGTCGTCTGTCAGACGGTCCTCGTCGGTACGCCGGTAGACCACATCGACGGCGCGCTCGCCGTCGGGCAGTTGCGCGTACAGGCGCCCGTGGCGGACCGACAGCTGGTCGGCCAGCACCAGCGGCAGGCCCAGGTAGGCGGCGATCGTGGCGTGCTCGTAGAAGGCCGAGTTGAGCTGCCCGTCGCTCAGCAGCACCACCGTCGGATCCTCGCGCGCCGCCGCCGCCGCCCGCAGGCCCTCGCCGAGCGTCTTGAAGGCCGTGTCGAGCGAGCGCACGTGCAGCTCCGCCGGCGGCGGCAGGTGCTCGCCGAGCACCTCGCGCGTGGCGACCGCGTAGGCGATCCCGGAGGGCGTGCGGAGGTTGTCCTCGAGCACCTTGAACGAGCCGTCGCTGTCGCGCACCAGATCCAGCCCCGCGACCGTGATCCAGGAGCGGATCTGCTCGCCGAAGCCCATCAGTCCGTGCTCGTAGTGGTGGGCGCTGTCGAGGCTTCCGGCCGGGACGACGCCGGCCTGCACGATCCGCCGCTCGCCGTACACGTCCCTGACGAACAGTTCCAGCGCCTTCACGCGCTGGACGACGCCGGTCGAGAGCTCGCTCCATTCCTTGGCGTCGATCACACGCGGGATCGGGTCGATGCGAAAATCCTGCTCGCCCTCGGCCGATTTGAACGAGACGCCACGACGAGTCGTGCCCTGGGCGACGGCTTCGCTCAGCTTCCGCAGATCCCGGCCGCCGATCGACTCCCAGACCTTGCGATCGTGCGCGGTGGCATTGCTGCCGCCGGCGATCCCCTCCTCGAAGGAGCGGCTCAACTCTGTCGCGGGCATCTATTGAGTATGTACCCGTTTGCCCGCTCGGTCATTCGACGCACGTCCAAACCGGGGCTTTCCGGGTTGGACCGGCTCCGGTCGCGCGCGCGGAATCGTCCTGCAACGGCGCGGTGGCCGCCCCTCATGGAATGGCCGCAACGGCATTGTGGCCGCCCCCGCTTCGGGACGGCCACAGCCTGCGGTTCTTTATTCGGGGCTGGTTATTCCGAGAGCGGTGTTTCCGCTTCCGAGCCCGTCGTCTGGCCCTCGCCCGGCTGCGACGAGTTGTTCGGCGCCTCCGGTGTGAGTGCGGACGCCGGCGCTGGGGTCACCTGGACGGTGAACAGCTGGCTGACCGCACGGCCGTTGTCCGGTCCGCCGGGAATGTCGATCCGGTAGACCTTCGTCCCGGGGACATAGACCTGGTGGACGAGCGAGTAGACCGAGCCCGGCAACACGTATCCCACCTGCACGACGTGGAAAGCCGTGCCCGCCGCGTTCTGGCGCTCGAGGTAGATGATGTGCCCGGTGTGGTCCGGTGCGACTGTCCCTTTGAACGTCAGCGCTTCTCCGGCCTGCACCGTACTCGCCGAGACTTCGGCCGTGAGGACGTTTTTCACGCCCTCGTACAGCACCGCGGACTTCTGCCCGGCGCCCTTGACCCTGTACAGCGTGCTGTTCACCGGCGCCTGCGCCGGGAAGCTGTAGGCGCCGCCTGCGCCCGTGCTTACCTCGGCGACCGGTGCAAAGCCCTGCTGATGGACGGTGCGCGCCTCAAGCGTGACCGTCTGCGGCGTCGTGGCGCCCGCGAGCACACCCGAGATGCTCGCCGACTGCCCGTATGTGATCGGGTCGGCCGAGCTCGCGATCGTCAGGCTCGGGTTCTGCGCCTGGGAGATCTCGTACTCCAGCGGAGTCGAGGCGCTCGGGCTGTTGATGCGGTCGCTGCGCACGAGCACGCGAATGCTCGCGTCGCCGGGCACGCGGAACGTGTGCGCGATCGTGTAGTTGCCGCCCGCTTGCACCGATCCGATGCCGATCCGATGCCATTCGTCGCCGGCGACGGCGTTCTGGCGCTGCAGGATCACGCGCGCGCCGACGTCGGCGGGAGTGACCGTGCCGCTGAACGTCTGCTTGTTCGGCGCACCGGTTTCGATCTGGGTGCCTTCGGGCGGTCCGGTGAGCGTCACCTGGAGGGCGACGCGGGCCTTCTCGCGGCCACTCTGCGCCCCGTGCGAGCGGACGTAGAAGGAGGTGTTCGCGTTCAACGCCGGAGGCGTGAATTTATAGAAGCCGTTCACGTCCGTCGTTGTGCTCTGGACGGGTACGTAGCCGGCGGTCCCGGCCACGTGCTCATAGAGCGTGACGGCCTGACTGCCGGCGGTCGCGGGCGGGATGCATTTGAGCAGGCCCTTGACTTCGACCTGTTCTCCGGCGGTGATCTGCCGTTCCGCGACGCGGATGTTGATCGAGCAGCGCCCCCGCGGGCTCGGATGCTTGTGAGCTGAGGCGGCGGCCGGAGCCAGCGCCAGCAATGAGGTCGCGGCTACCAAAGCCGGACCGAGTTTATGAAGACGCATTGTGCGTTCCTCCCGTTGAGGTTGCATGGATTTGACTGAACATCTACGCCTACGACTGTTCGGTCACCTCAAAGGTTGGGCAGTTGCGCTTCTGTCTTGCCCGAGCTCGATCCTGCGCCTGAGCCCGTCCTCCCCGCGGCTGCTTTCGAACCTGATTCCCCTGTGTCCCCGGCTTCCTTCGCTTCTTTGGCTTCCCGGGCTTCCCTGGCTTTCTTTTCCCTGGCTTCTTGGGCTTCCTTCGCTTCTCTGACTTCTTTGGCTTTCTTTTCCCTGGCTTCTTTAGCTTCTTGGGCTTCCTCAGCTTCTTTCGCTTCGGTGGCTTCCTTCGCTTCCCGGGCTTCTTTGGCTTCTCTTGCCTTCTTCGCTTTGGCTTCTCGGGCTTCCCTGATTTCCTTGGCGGAGGTCCCGGGCTGCCCGACCGCACCCGAGCTCGGGGCGGAGTCACCTTTGCGATGCGGGGTCCGGACCGGCGTCGGCGTCACAGGAGGTTCCACGGGCTTGACCACGGGGTGCTTGTGTCGGAGCCCTTTGCGCCGCGCGCGTCGTCGTGCCGCGCGCAGCCGGCGTAGGAGCGCCCTGCGGCGCAGGAGCTCCCGCCGGCGATGGAGCGCCGCATGCAGCTTTGCGCTCGCCCCTGGAGTGCTTCCCGCGCCGCTCTTGCCCTGGCCGGTGCTCACCACGGGCTGGCTCGAGCTGCTGAGCGCCGCCCCACTCGGTGTGGATGTGCCCGGCGTGAGCGTTGCGGCAGGCGCAAGGAGCGGGCCCGCGCCGCCGAGGCCCGACAATTGCACGGCTGGTTCGGCGTCTGATACGCCGGCTGTGCCGGCGCCGTCGCCTGGTGCGAGCGCGCTCGGTGATCCCGCGGCCAGCGCCGGGGACGAGCTGGAGTCGGCGATGTCCGTGACCGAGATCCGCCGCCCATTCGCACCGACGAAGGCGAGTTGCGAGCGAGTGGCCCTGTGTGGACTTGCGTGTGCCTCCCGGTTGTGAACTGTCACCGCGCCGGCTGTTGCCAGGGCAACGACCGCGCCGCCGACGGCGAGCTTTGTGATCAGTCCACCACCGACGATCGCGCCGATGCCCGTACCACCTCCGGCTCCTGCGCCCGCGCCGACGGCAGCGGTGCTCGCCGCTGTCCCGGTCGCGGCGATCCCCGCCCCGCCGGTAGGAGCGGCCGTCGCTCCCACACCCGCCCCGCCGGCGCTCGCTCCCCCGATGCTCGCCGCTCCAACCGCGTGTGCTGCTCCGTGGCCGAGGATCGCGGCCGCGAGGCCGGCGCTGGGCAGCACCGGCAATACCGCCCCGAGCGATTGGCGCTGCGCGCCCACCGCGAGCTGGAAGTCACGGCAGCCGACGCACAGCTTCAGATGTCGGCGCAACGGACCGCGCCGAAGTTCGCCACCATGCGCTACCGAGAGCTGTTCGCGAATGTCTTGACAGGATGCGCCCATCGCGTCGCGGTCAGCGATCAGAGCGGTGCGTGCCTGGTAGATCAGCGCCTTGACCTTGCTCACCTCGCACCCCACGATCGTGGCGATCGCCTGGTGGGGCAGGTCGTCGAGCTCGGCAAGCAGCAGCGCTGAGCGCTGGTCCTCGGGCAGGCGGCCGATCCCCGCGACCAGCTCGCGCAGGTCCTCGCGCCCGTGGACCTCCTCCGAGAGCCCCGCCAGCGCCGGTGTGTGCTCCTCCAGGCGTGTGGTTGCCCGCCGGGCGGTGATCGCGGACAGGCAGCAGTTGCGCGCGATCGCGTACAGCCACGGGCGCAGCTCGCGCGGCGCCGTCCCATGGAGTAAGGCCTGGTGCGCTTTGATGAAGGCCTGCTGCAGCGCGTCCTCGGCCTCGTCCCGGTTGCCGAGCGTGTGCCGGCAGTAGGACAGCAGCGGCGCGTGGTGGCGCTTGAAGATCGTCTCGAATGCCCCTTCGTCGCCTGCCTGCAGGCGCTGCACGAGCGTCGCGTCGTCGTTCCGGGAGCGCATCTGGAGGGCATATACCCGCATCACCATCGAAACCCCCCGCAGGTTGGCTAGTTGCGGGTCCCGGTCGGCCGGTGCTTTCCAGATATAGAACGGACGTCCATATTTCTATGAACCTCGATCCGTTTCGTCTGTGTCGTCCGAAAAGGACTACATGCAACTGCACGAAAAGGGAGTTCAGAGCGACAGGCCGTGCCCCGATCTGGGCAAAGTACTCACGCTGGATCCTCCACTGCGGTGCGTCTCCAGTGGATATCTCTCCGATGGCTGCTCCTGCCGGTCGAGCATCCCCAGTAGCGTGGTCACTGCCGCCTGGGGCGTTGCGCGCGAGCGGGGCGGCGTGCGCGTTGATCGTTTCTTCCACCTCGCCTGGCGCGGTGAGGTGTGGCTCGCCTATGGTCTGCAAGACGGTCGCGTGCGCGGCGTCTACTGCCCCACGCATCGGGCCGAGCGCGACGAGCACGCATCCCTGGATGAGCCTCGCGGTAGCGTCCCGGATAGTGCCCCAACGCATGAGCTTGCGCTGATCGCCTGAGCCGGGCGGCTACGATCAGCAGCTTGCCGCCGCCGCAGTCATCGCAGACAGACAGCAGCCCGAGCGTTCCCGAGCGTCCAACGCTCGAAGGGCTCGAGCAGAAGTGGGGCGCGGTGTGGGAGCGTGACGGCGTCTATCGCTTCGACCGCTCGGCTCCGCGCGAGCGCGTGTACTCGATCGACACGCCGCCGCCGACGGTCAGCGGCTCCTTGCACGTCGGGCACGTCTTCTCCTATACGCACACGGACACGATTGCGCGCTACCAGCGCATGCGCGGCAAAGAGGTCTTCTACCCAATCGGTTGGGACGACAACGGATTGCCGACCGAGCGCCGCGTGCAGAACCACTTCGGCGTGCGCTGCGACCCGTCGGTCCTCTATGACCCCGCCTTCCAGCCGCCGAGCGAGGTCTCTGAGAAGGAACCGGTGTCGGTCTCGCGACCCAACTTCGTCGAGCTCTGTCTGCAGTTGACCGAGACCGACGAGCAGGCGTTCGAAGCGCTGTGGCGCACGCTGGGACTGTCGGTCGACTGGTCGATGACCTATACGACGATCGGCCCGCTCGCGCGGCGCGTCTCCCAACGCTCGTTCCTGGGGCTGCTACAGCGTGGGGGTGCCTACCAATTGGAGGCGCCAACGCTGTGGGATGTGGACTTCCAGACCGCGGTCGCGCAGGCTGAGCTCGAGGATCGCGAGCGCCAGGGCGCGATGCACCGCGTGCGCTTCTCCCCGGCGGACGCCGGCGACGGCGCGAGCGGCGCGCGGGCGCTGATCGAGACGACGCGCCCGGAGCTGATCCCGGCGTGCGTCGCGCTGCTGGCCCACCCCGACGACGAGCGCCAGCGCGGGCTGGTCGGTAAGGACGTGCTGACGCCGCTGTTCGGCACGCGTGTGCCGGTGCTGACCCATCCGCTGGTCGAGCCCGAGAAGGGCACAGGCCTGGTCATGGTCTGCACGTTCGGCGATCTAACGGATGTGACCTGGTGGCGCGAGCTGAGCCTGCCGGTGCGCTCGGTGCTGGCCCCTGATGGCCGCTTGGCGGACGTTCCCTGGGGCACGCCCGGCTGGGAGTCCGAGGACCTCCCACGCGCGCGGGAGAGCTATGAGCAGCTGCGTGGTCGCAGCATCAACCAGGCGCGCAAACGGATCGTCGAGCTGTTGGAGCAGTCGGGCGAGCTGGTCGGCGCCCCCACGCCGGTGACGCGGGCGGTGAAGTTCTTCGAGAAGGGTGAGCGCCCAGTGGAGATCGTGACGAGCAGGCAGTGGTTCATCCGCACGATCGAGCACCGCGAGGAGCTGATCGCGCGCGGCCGTGAGCTCAAATGGCACCCGCCGTACATGCGCGCGCGCTACGAGGACTGGGTCAACGGCCTGACGGGCGACTGGTGTGTGAGCCGCCAGCGCTTCTTTGGCGTGCCATTCCCGCTGTGGTACCCGATCGACGCGGACGGCAACGTGCTCTACGACCAGCCGATCGCGGCACTCGAAGCGGACCTCCCGGTCGACCCCTCGACCGATGTGCCAGACGGTTACGACCCCTCGCAGCGCGGGCAGCCAGGCGGCTTCGCGGGCGACCCGGACATCATGGACACGTGGGCGACTTCCTCGCTGACGCCGCAGATCGCCGGACAAGCAGGCGAGGACGACGAGCTGTTCAAGCTCGTGTTCCCGATGGACGTGCGCCCGCAGGCGCACGACATCATCAGGACATGGTTGTTCTCGACGGTGCTGCGCTCGCACCTGGACTACGACGAGCTGCCTTGGGCGACCGCCGCGATCTCGGGATGGGTATTGGACCCGGATCGCAAGAAGATGTCCAAGTCCAAGGGCAACGTGGTCACACCGATGCACCTGCTCCAGGAGCACGGCGCGGATGCGGCGCGCTACTGGGCGGCCAGCGGCCGGCCGGGCACGGACACTGCGTTCGACCCGCAGCAGATGAAGGTCGGCCGGCGCTTGGCGGTGAAGCTGCTGAACGCGTCCAAGTTCGCGCTCGCCGATTTGCCGCCCGAGGGAGAGCTGTCGCATCCCCTGGATCGCGCGCTGATCGCGCGCCTGGCAGCGGTCGTCGGGGAGGCGACGCAGAGCTTCGAGGACTACGACTACGCGCGCGCGCTCGAGCGCTCAGAGACGTTCTTCTGGTGGTTCTGCGACTTTTACCTCGAGCTCGTCAAGGGGCGCCGCTACGACCCCGATCCGGCGGTCAGCGCCTCGGTCAGTCGCGCGCTGCGCCTGTCGCTCTCAACCTTCCAGCGGTTGCTCGCGCCGTTCCTCCCGTTCGTGTGCGAGGAGGTGTGGTCGTGGTGGCAGGAGGGCTCGGTCCATCGCGCATCATGGCCCGATGCAGGCGAGCTGGTCGCTGCTGTCGGCGTTGGGGGTGGCGGGGGTGGCGACGTCGGTGAGGCCGCCCGGGAGGCGGTGGCGCTGGAGATCACCGCCGATGTGCTGCGCGAGGTGCGCAAGGCCAAGTCCCAGGCGCAGGTCAAGATGCGCGCGCCGGTCAGGCGCGTGATCGTGCGCGACACGCTCGAGCGCCTCAGCGCGCTGGAGCTTGGCGCCGATGACCTGTGCGAGGCGGGCGCGATCGAGGCGCTGGAGCAACTCGAGGCCGAGGAGTTCGCCGTTGAGGTCGAGCTGGCGGGGGAGACGACTGTAGGATGATCATGCTATGCGCCTACACAAACTCCTCCTCGCGAGCGCGACGCTCGCCGCCGCGATCGTCGCCTTCGCTGCGATCTCCGCCTTCGCAGCATCGCCCCTGAAGATCACCAACTGCAACCAGGCGAGCAGCAGACCGAAGTCGTTTACGCTCGCCTGCGGGGACGGGAACACTGTTCTCAAAGGGCTGAAGTGGTCGAGCTTCGGCGGTGCGACGGCGCAGGCGAAGGGCACGTTCACGATCAACCTCTGCGAACCGAACTGCGCCGCGGGCAAGGCCGCGAGCTTCCCGGTGACCGTCAAGGCCAGCGACCCGCGCAACTGCAAGGGTGGCCTACGCGTGTACGACAAGGTCACGCTGAAGTTCAAGGGCAAGAGCCCGAAAACCGAGGGCGAACCGAACCGCTGGACGCTGGGCTGCCCCACGTAGGGTCACGACTGCGCGCGCGGGTGTGCCGGCCTGGGCCGACGTGGGGTAAGTGATGACAAGCTCCAAGTCCGAGCCGGGTGCGCCGGCCGTCTCAGGGTCGGCCGGGGAGATCCTCTCCCCGCCGCGCGTGCTGCGCCTCTTATGGATCGTCCTCGGCCTGCTCGTCGCCGGCGAGGCGGTCCATGAACTCTTCAACATCGGCGGCTCCTCGGCGCTCCTCGACGAATGGCTACCCGACGCGGTCGTCGTCGCCGCGGCTGCGATCTGCCTCGCGCGTGCTGCGCGCGAGCCCCGCGGTCGCCTCGCGTGGCTGGCGTTTGGGGTTGGGCTGGTCTGCTGGAGCGCGGGCTCGGTGCTGTGGAGCGTGCGCTTCGCCGGCAACCCCAACCCTCCCTACCCAACGGTTTCCGATGCGCTGTGGCTGCTGTGGTATCCGTTCACTGGGCTCGGCGTCGCACTGCTGATCCGTCTGCACGTGACGCGCTTCGAGTTGCACCGCTGGATCGATGGGGTTGCGGTGATGCTGATCGTGCTCGCCGGCGGCTTCGCGCTGGTGCTGGAGTCGGTCGTCGAGCACACCGGCCAGGGGGACTTTGCCACGATCGTCGACTTCAGCTACCCCGTGCTCGACATGATCCTCGTCGGCGCGATCCTCGGGGTCTTCGCGCTGATGGCATGGCGGCCGGGGAAGGTCTGGCTGTGGCTCGGCTGCGGCTGCGTGGTGATGGCCGCCGCCGACGCGGTCTTCGCAGTACAGGAGGCGCGCGGTATCGCCTCGGGCAACGGCTACACCTTCCTCTGGACTGCGGGCGCCGCGATGATCGCCTACGCGGCCTGGGTCCCGCCTGCTCCCGTACGGCGGGCGCCGGCCGAGCTGGTGGGCTGGCGTGCGATCGCGCTGCCACTGGCTGTCCAGGTGCTCGCCGTGTGCGTGCAGGTCTACCTGCTGGCGGCCGGTCTGGAGGTGAGCATCGCGGATCGCCTCGTGACGATCGCGGTGCTGTTGATCGCGTCGCTGCAGATCGTCGTTTCACGGCCGCGGGCGGATAGACGCGAATGAGGGCTCCTGGGATAGGGTCCCTGCATGGCGCGCACCCTTATAACTGAGCTGTCCTTGCACGTCGGCGAGCGGGTCACGATTCGCGGGTGGGCGCAGGCGGTGCGCGACCAGAAGAAGGTGCAGTTCGTGGTAGTGCGCGACGAATCGGGGCTGGCGCAGGCGGTGCTGGGCAAGGACGACCCCCCGACGGAGCTCAACGAGCGGATCTCTGCTCTGACGGTGGAGTCAGCCATCACCCTGACCGGGACGGTGGTCGCCGACGAGCGGGTCAAGCTCGGTGGGGTCGAGCTGCAGTTGGAGAGCATCGAGGTCGACTCTCCGGCCGAGCCCGAGGTGCCGATCGCGGCGGACTCGGCCTTGGACAAGCGGATCGACTGGCGCTACGTCGACCTGCGCCGTCCCGACCGCAGGCTGATCTTCGAGGTGCAAACGACGGTCGAGCACGCGATGCGCGACTACTGGAGGAAAAACGGCTTCGTCGAGATCCACACGCCGAAGCTGATGGGCTCCGCCAGCGAGTCCGGCGCCGAGCTGTTCAAGGTCGAGTACTTCGAAAGGCAGGCCTACCTTGCGCAGTCGCCGCAGTTCTACAAGCAGATGGCGATGGCCGCGGGCTTTGGCAAGGTGTTCGAGATCGGGCCGGTGTTCAGGGCCAACCCGTCGTTCACCTCACGTCACGACACCGAGTTCACGAGCGTCGACGTCGAGCTCTCGTGGATCGACTCGCACGAGGACGTGATGGCCTTTGAGGAGTCCTGGCTCGCGTACGTGCTCGGCGTCGTCAAGGAGGCGCACGGGGAGCAGATCGAAGCGACGTTCGGCGTGGAGGTCGTGGCTCCGGCGTTGCCGTTCCCGCGGGTCACCTTAGAGGAAGCGAAGGAGTGGTTGCGCGAGACGGGGCATGACTCGGTGCCCGGGCCTGGACACGATCTCGACCCGCCGTCCGAGCGCGCGCTGAGCGCGATCGTGAAGGAGCGAAGCGGCCACGAGTTCACGTTCGTGACCGACTACCCGACGACCGTACGGCCCTTCTACCACATGCGCCACCCCGACGATCAGGGTCTGACCCGCAGCTTCGACCTGCTGTGGAGAGGGATCGAGTTGACGACCGGCGCCCAGCGCGAGCACCGTTACGAGCAACTGCTCGAGCAGGCCCGCGATAAGAACGTCGAGACCGGCCCGATCCAGTACTACCTGAACTTCTTCCGCTACGGCGCCCCGCCCCACGGCGGCTTCGGCTTCGGCCTGACGCGCCTGTTGATGCAACTCCTGAATCAGGAGAACGTTCGCGAGGTCACCTTCTTGTACCGCGGGCCGAACCGATTGGAGCCCTAGGGCCGGTCCGGCCGCTAACGCGAGCCGCCCGCATCCAGCGCGGCCGGCTCGGTCGAGTCGACGAAGTCGACTAGCACCTCGAGGAAGCGCTCGGGCTCGTCGAGCTGGGGAAAGTGGCCGGAGTGCGCGAAGACCTCGAGGCGGCTGCCGGGGAGCTGCTCGTGGGCCGAATGTCCGTGGGCAACTGGGATGATCGAGTCGCGCTCGCCCCAGATCAGCAGGAACGGCATGTGCTGGGCCAGGTAGAGCCGGTTTGAGGCGTCAACCCGCTGTCCGCCGGGCTCCACGACCGCGCGAAGCGTGTGGACAAATGCCGCGCGCGCCTCGCTGTCACCCAGGGTGGAGTGTCCGCGGGCGATCTCTTCCAGGTCGGTCGGAACACGCAGGCCCAACCGGCCCAGCAGATCTCCCACGCGCGCCCCCGCGTCAAGCAGTCGGGTGGCCGCCAGAAACGGGAGGACGAGCTCGGAGCCGGGCAGTGTGGCGGCCCGCAGCAACAGGCTCACCTCACGGCCAAGACCGCCACTGTCGACGAGCACAAGCCGCTCGCAGCGCTCAGGGAACTGATAGGAGAGCTGCAGGACGATGCCTCCCCCGAGGGAATGTCCGACGAAACTCGCGCGCTCATGTCCGAGGGCAAGCAACAGATCGCGCACGGTACTGGCATGCGCGCCCAGCGAATAGTCTCCCTTGGGCTTGTCCGACTCGCCATGACCGGCGAGGTCCGGGGCGATCACCGTGAAGTGGCGGGCCAGTCCCGGAATCACTCGGTTCCAGGTCGCCGAGCTCGAGGTAATCCCGTGGACGAGCACTACCACGGGGCCGCTGCCGGCCTGGCGGTAGGCCACGCTATGACCGTGCAGGGTCATGCGCCTCACCTCTTCCAGGCCTCGTCTCTTCACAGTCCAAACGCCTCTGCCAGCAGCTCATAGGACCGCCGCCGCGCCTCGTGCGCGTAGGTGATGCTGACGACGATCGCCTCCTCGGCCCCGTATTTCGCGACCACGTCCTCGAGCTCCGCCCGTACCGTCTCGGGCGACCCCACGATCGCCCGCCGCTCTGAGCGGGGCTGCCCCTGCGTACGGTCGTCGGCCGCGAGGAACTCGACCGCGATCTCCGGGGAGGGAACCGCGATCAGCTGGCCGCGACGCAGGAGCGTGAACGTCATCCGCCCGCTGGCCGCCAGCCGCTGCGCCTCCTCATCGGTTTCGGCGCAGATCACCCAGACGCCGACGGCGACACGGGGGTGGAGTCCCGCGTGTTCGTGTTCGGCGAAGCGCTCGCGGTACAGCGCCGCGATCTCAGCCCCGCGAGGGTTGATGAAGTCGGCGAACGCATACGGCAGGCCCAGCTCGGCCGCCCAGAGGGCGCTCTGCTGAGAGGAGCCGAGCAGCCACGGCTCGGGCTTCTCGGGTGCTCCGGGGAGCGTTTGCGCCAGCCGCGCGAAGGGATGGTCCGCCGGCAGCCGGTCATTGAGGTATCCGAGCAGCTCGGAGAGCTGCTCGGGAAAGTCATCGGGTGAGCTCTGGCGTCGATCGCGCTGGAGAGCGAAGGTAGTGAGGGGATCGGTGCCCGCGGCGCGGCCGAGCGCGAGGTCGATGCGTCCTGGAAACAGGCCGGCGAGCAGGCTGAACGTCTCGGCGACCTTCAAAGGGGAGTAATGCGGGAGCATCACCCCGCCGCTGCCGACGCGGATCCGCTCGGTGGCCGCGGCGATCGGCCCGATCAGCGCCTCGGGGCTGGGACCGGCGAGCATCGGCCCTCCGTGGTGCTCGGCCACCCAGTAGCGGTGATAGCCGAGCCGGTCTGTGAGGCGCGCCAGGTCGATCGTGTTCCGCAGCGCCTGCGCGCCCGAGGACCCCTCCGAGACGGGGGACTGGTCGAGGACCGAGAGGCGGAAGGGTGCGGAGGGCATCGCGATTACGCCGAGCGCCCGACGGCACCCACGGCGCCCCGCAGGCCCACGCACCCCACGCAGCCGACACATCCCGCGCAGTTCACACAGCCGACGCAGCCCACACACGCGACGCAACCAGCGTTGCCGAAGCCAGCCACGATCGCGGCGCTTGCGATTACCCCGGCGCTGAAGACGGTCCCGGCGCTGCCGATGACCCCCACGCTCGCCACCGTCCCCGAGCTGCCGATCGTCCCGGCGCTCACGACCGTGCCCGCGGACCCGATCACCGCAGCGCTCGCGACCGTCCCGGCGCTGCCGATCACCCCGAAGCTGCCCGCACTGCCGGCGTTGTCTGCCTCATACGAATCCTCGATGCTCGACACACCCGCAGGAATAGCACTTCGGCCGAGGCGCTTCCCCGGCGGCTATGCCCGGTGAGCCTGTGCCGTCTGACCCACAGAGCTGTGCCGTCCGCACTCGTGCGTATACCTTCGGTCATGCTCGTGAACGAGTTCAGCGACGGAGTGGAGATCGACCAGGTGCTGCTGGTCCGCGATGCCGAGCGCCGCCAGCGGCGCGACGGTGGCGAGTACCTGCGCCTGCATCTCGGCGACCGCACGGGCGCGGTCGTCTCGATGGTGTGGGAGGAGCTGGCGGGGATCGAGGAGTTCGCTAGCGCCGGCGCCGCGGTGCATGTCCGCGGCCGCTACACCGTTCACCCCCGCTTCGGCCCGCAGATCAACCTGCGCGGTCTCTCGGAAGCCGTACCTGGCAGCTTCTCCCCCGAGGACCTGCTCGACGGCCCCGCGCGCGGGGTGGAGCAGATGGAGGAGGAGGTGCGCGAGCTGCTCGCCACGATCCAGGAGCCGCACCTGCGGATCCTGCTGCTGCGCGTATTCGGCGAGGACTCCGAGCTGTGGGCTGACTACCGTGTGGCGCCGGCGGCCAAGTACTACCACCAGGCCTACCGCCACGGTCTGCTCGAGCACTGCCTCGGCGTGGCCCAAGCGGTAAGCGCGATCAGCGCCACCTTTCCTGGCATCGACCGCGACGTGGCGGTCACCGGCGCGTTGCTGCACGACATCGGCAAGCTCGAGGCCTATACCGACGATCCTCGTAATATCGACCTGACCGATGCTGGTCGCCTGCAGGGAGAGATCGCGCTCGGCTACTACCGCATCCGCCGCATGATCGAGGAGATCGAGGGCTTCCCCGTGGAGCTCGCGCAGGCGGTCGGGCACATCATCCTCTCCCACCACGGGTCACTTGAGCACGGCAGTCCCGTGGTGCCTTGCACGCGTGAGGCAACACTCGTGCATATGATCGACAACCTCGGCGGACGCCTGGGCAGCTTCGATCGCCTGGAGAAGGAGCTTGTCCCCGGCAGGCGCTGGTCGGGCTTCGACCGCGCGCTCGACGGCGCGGCGTTCTTTCCCAGGCACGAGGGCGAGCCCTCCGAGTACGTGCGCGAAGCCGCTTGAAAAGCCGCAAATAGCGAACCAGACAGCTCCGCGCCACAATCCTCCCGCCGCTGGCTTCTATCTTTTGGAGTCGATGGCAAAGGACACCGAGAAGCTGATCCGCCAGCTGTCGCTGATCTCCTACCTGATGGCTGAGCGCAGACCGGTCACGGCGCTGGAGATCCGGCGCGACGTGGAGGGGTACAGCGGCATGAACGAAGATGCGTTCGCGCGACGCTTCTACGCGGACCGCTCGGAGCTCGAATCGCTGCGGATCCAGCTGACCGTCGAGCGGCCGACTGACGGCGCGGCCGAGCAGGAGAACTATTCGCTGCGCCCGGAGAACTTCCACCTGCCCGCGATCGCGTTCTCCGACAAGGAGCTCGCGGCGTTGCAGACCGCGCTGAGCCTGCTCGACGGCGAATTTGCCTACGCCGAGCCGCTGCGCTTGGCGTTGCAGCAGATCACCTGGGGACGGCCGAGCCCGCTGCGCGCGCCCGAGCAGCAGTCGGTCGCGCTCGGCATCACGGCCTCGGCTGGCGGTCAGGAGTTCTCGGCACGCCTGGCGAAGGTCGAGACGGCGATATTCCGCAACAAGACGATCACCTTCGACTACTACACGATGGAGCGCGACGATCTCGGCGCGCGCCGCGTCGACCCATACCACCTGCTGTTCCAGGGTGGCCAGTTCTACCTGCTCGGCTACGCCCACGAGCGTAAGGCCGTGCGCGTGTTCCGCCTCTCGCGCATCCGCGGGAAGGTCTCCTACGCGACCAAGGCCGAGCACGACTTCCGCCGACCCGCGGACTTCGACCCGCGCTCCTACGCCAACCGCGCGGACTGGCAGCTGGGCGACGAGCGCGGTGTGGCCGAGGTGCTGATCTCCGAGCGGATCGCCTGGCAGATCGAACGCCACTTCGGCCGCTACGGCGAGATTCGTGAGCCTGAGCCGGAGACGATCGACGGCGGGGAGGCGAGCGAGGGAGACAGAGTCTTCCTGACCGGCTACTCAAACCCCCGCGGCCTGGTTTCGTGGGTGCTTGGCCTCGGCGCGCACGCGCGCCTGCTGGGTCCCGCTGAGTTGACCGAGGAGCTCGGGAGGCGTGTGGAGCTGCTCCAAGAGCGCCACGGCGAGGTACCGCTTGACCAAGAACCCGAGCCCCCCCCGGCCGAGCGCACCGGCAAGTCAGCGAAGACCCATGTGTCCACACGCACCGCGCGTCGTAGGAGCGGGGGCGATGGCAATGGTTCTGCCTCGCGCGGGGGCAACGGCTCAGCGGCGCGCGGAGGCGATACCGCGATCCGCCCCGAGCGCTTCGCGCGGCTGGTGACGCTCGCGAGCATCCTGATCCAGGCCGGCCGCGCTGGAGGCGCGCAGTCGGGAGGGCTCGGCCGCGTGAAGATCGCCGAGGTGTGCGAGCGACTGCAGCTCTCCGAGGAGGAGCTGCGCGAGGACGTGAACGTGTTGAACGTCGTCAACTTCGGCGGCGGCTCGTATGTGCTCTACGCGGAGATCAAGGAGGAGGAGGGGGAGATCGAGGTCGACCCCGAGCCTTACAGCGACAACTTCGACCGTCCCGCGCGGTTGTTGCCGGTCGAGGCCAAGGCGCTGGTGGCGGCGATCGACCTGATCGGCGAGCACCTCCCGGAGGGTTCGCTCACCTCCGCGCGCGAGAAGATCGTCACGGCGCTCGGTGAGGATCCGATGGAACAGGGTTTGCAGGTTGCCCACGCCGCGGGTGACGACTCCGACGTAGCGCGGGTCGTTTCAACCGCGATTGTCGAGCGGCGGATCATCGAGCTCGAGTACTACAAGGAGAACGAGGACCAGATCGTCGAGCGCCGGGTCGAGCCGTACGCGCTCACAAACGGCCGCGAGGGTTGGTATGTGGCCTCGTTCGACCCGGACAAGGGCGCGATGCGCCACTTCCGCTTGGATCGGATCAAGAGCGTGGACGTGACCGATCAGAGATTCGAGCCCCGCCCCGAGGTCGATCCGGCCGCCGAGGTGGACGGCTGGCTGCGCACCGGCGAGGTCGAGACCTCGCGTGCGGCGCGGGTGCTCGTATTCCCCGAGCGCGCGCGCTGGGCGCGCGAGGCGAGGCGCGTCGTGGAGGAGCGCCGCGACGGCTCGGTCGTGGTCGAGCTCAGCTTCGCGGGCGTCGACTGGCTCGTGCGCGAGATTTTGAAGGAAGCCGGCGACGCCGCGGTGCTCGAGCCCCAAGACGCGCGTGAGGCCGTGCGCGCGGCCGTGGTGAAGCTGCGCGAGGCGCATGCGGTGCCGGCGGGGGTTTGAGCCGGCCCGAGGGCGTCACTTGGCGAGCGGGTGCTTCTGCGGATGGAGGGTCTCCCCGCGAGCGAGCATCGCGACGAAGTCCTCGATGCGTCGGGTTCGGGTGTCGCTGCGCTTGGCGCTGTGGATCCGATAGAGCACCGCATATCGGTTCTGGCTGGAGAGGATCTCGAAGTTGGCCTTCGCCCTGGGCTCGGCGGCCAGCGCCGTGGCGAGGTCGGCTGGCACCTCGATCGTGCTCTGGCCTGGATAGGCGGCCTCCCAGCGGCCGTCCGCCTTGGCCCGCTCGACCGCGGCCAAGCCCGCTGTGTGCATCCTTCCTTCGGCGAGCAGCCGCTCGACGATGCCTACGTTGCGCTCTGACCATTGGCTGCGTGCCCGCCGGGGGGTGAAGCGCTGGCGGTAGGTGCGTTCGTCCCGCCGGCGTACTTGGCCATCGATCCATCCGTGGCATAGCGCCTCGTCAAGTGCTTGGTCGTAGGTCAGCTCGGTCAGCTCGGTGGTGCCCTTCTTGGCGAGGACGAGCTCGACACCGGCCTCATCGTCATGGTGCGCCCTCAACCATGTCCGCCAGGCGGCGGCGTCGGCGAGGAGCAACTCACTGAGCCGGGTGGCCACCTGTTCAGTTTGGCACCCGTCGGTAGCCTTTGTGATCGATGAGCCGCCGCGAGCAGATCAAGATGGGCGACGCGGAGGTCGCCGCGTTCCTGTTGCAGGAGCGGACCGTCACCTGTGCGACGGTGGGCGTGCGCGGCTGGCCGCACCTGATGCCGCTCTGGTATGTGCCGCGCGATACTCCCATCGGTGAGCCCGCACCACGAATCTGGGCCTGGACGTACGGTTCCTCGCAGAAGGTGCGCAACCTCGAACGCGATCCGCGCGCGACGCTTCAGGTCGAGGCCGCCGAGGAGTACCACGAGCTGCGCGGGGTGATGCTCGAGTGCGAGACGGTCGTTCATCGCGAGCTCGAGCTGGTGGCCGAGCTGGGCGCGGAGATCTTGCTGCGCAACTCGGTCCCGCGTGGCGTGCGGCCCCCGGCGGAGCTGCCCTCAGAGGTCCGCGACGTGGTCGCCGCGCAGGCGGTCAAGCGCGTCGGGCTCGAGTTCGTCGAGCGGCGCCGGGCGAGTTGGGATCATCGCAAGCTCGGCGGCCTCTACTGATTTTGCCGCCTCGGTAGGCTCCTCCACCAATGGAGCCACTCAAGGGACTGATCCTCTCCGGCGGCAAGGGCACGCGCCTGCGCCCGATCACGCATACGAGCGCCAAGCAGTTAGTGCCGGTCGCGAACAAGCCGGTGCTGTTCTACGGGATCGAGGCGATGGCGGCCGCAGGGATCGAGCAGGTCGGGATCATCATCGCCCCCGAGACGGGTCAGGAGATTCGCGAAGCTGCCGGGGACGGTTCCAGCTTCGGGGTGCGGATCACCTACATCGTGCAGGACGAGCCCGCGGGGCTTGCGCATGCGGTGCTGACCGCTGAGCCGTTCCTCGGCGAGAGCCCGTTTGTGATGTATCTCGGCGACAACCTGTTGCAGGGTGGGATCTCCGACCTGGTCGAGGCCTTCCGCGAGCACGAGCCGGACGCGCTGATCCTGCTGACGCCGGTGCCCGACCCGGAGAACTTCGGCGTCGCCGAGCTCGCGCCGGCTGACGCGAGCGATCCGGGCAGCGTGGGCCGCGTGGTGAGGCTGGTCGAGAAGCCCGCGGAGCCGGCGACCGATTTGGCGCTGGTGGGGGTGTACATGTTCACCGCCGGGATCCACGACGCCGCCCGCGCGATCGAGCCCTCGGCGCGCGGGGAGCTCGAGATCACCGACGCGATCCAGCACCTTGTCGACGGTGGCATGCGCGTCGAGCCGCACATTGTGCAGGGCTGGTGGAAGGACACCGGCCGCTTGGAGGACATGCTCGAGGCCAACCGCCTGATCCTCGACAACCTGATCGAGCGCCACGAGGGCGAGCTGATCGACTCTCAGGTCGACGGGCGCGTCGTGATCGAGGCCGGCGCCCGCCTGGAGCGGACGAGCGTACGCGGGCCCGCGGTGATCGGCGCGGGGGCACAGCTGCGCGACTGCTACATCGGGCCGTACACGGCGATCGGCGAGAACTGCTCGATCAACGACGCCGAGGTCGAGCACTCGATCCTGCTTGCCGGCTCCTCCATCTCGGACCTCGACGGGCGCATGGAGTCTTCTCTGCTGGGGCGCAATGTCACCATCCGCCGGGGAGACCGCCAGCCGCGCGCGTACAGGTTCCTGGTCGGGGACAACTCGGACATCTCGATCCTCTAGCGATGAAGCTCCTGATTACAGGCGCGGCTGGCATGCTTGCTCACGACGTGCGTCTGGTGGCCGAGCGCGCGGGGTACGAGCTTGTACTGGTCGACCTGCCCGACCTCGACATCACCGACGCGGAGGCCGTGAACGAGTTCTTTGCGAGTGAGCGGCCCGGGGCGAGCATCAACTGCGCCGCCTGGACCGATGTCGACGGCGCCGAGACTAAGCAGGCCCAGGCTCACGCGGTCAACGCCGACGGCGCCGGCAACTTGGCGCGGGCCGCCGCTGAGATCGGCACTCCGCTGCTGCACATCTCGACCGACTACGTATTCGACGGCACCCCCCCGCTCGACGACGCCGGCCGGCCGCGGCCCTACGTCGAGTCAGACCCGACCGGGCCGCGCTCGGTCTACGGCTCCACCAAGCTCGACGGCGAGCGTCAGGTGCTCGCCTCCTCGCCCCAGCACTGTGTGGTTCGCACAGCATGGCTATACGGGATCGACGGCCCCAACTTCGTCGCCACGATGCTGCGTCTGGCCGGCGAGCGCGACGCTGTGCGAGTCGTTGACGACCAGATCGGCTCGCCCACGTGGTCAGGCCACCTCGCGCCGGCCGTGGTCGGGTTGCTCGAACGTCAGGTGAGCGGCCTGGTCCACCTGACGGGCACGGGCCGGGTCTCGTGGAACGGCTTCGCTCGCGAGATCTTCCGCCAGGCCGAGGTGAGCTGCGACGTCGAGTCGGCCACCAGCGAGCAGATGGCACGTCCTGCCCCCCGCCCGGCGTGGTCGGCGCTCGAGTCCGAACGCGAGGACGTCCTGCCGATGCCGCCCTGGCAGGACGGTCTGGCCGGCTACCTCGCAGCCAGGAATGGGATGATGCGGGCATGAAGCTCCTCGTGTGTGGCGGCGCCGGGTTCATCGGCTCGACCTTCGTGCGCCTGCGCGTGACCGAGCAGGGCGACGAGGTGACGGTGCTCGACAAGCTGACCTACGCGGGCCGCGAGGAGAACCTGAGCGAGGTTGCGCAGGCGCCCGGCTTTCGTTTCATCCGCGGTGCGATCGAGGACCCCGAGGCAGTCGCCGCGGCGATTGAGGCGTGTCGGCCCGATGCGATCGTCAACTTTGCCGCCGAGACCCATGTCGACCGCTCGATCGCCGAACCGGACGCGTTCGTGAAGACCCACGCGCTCGGCACGCACGTGCTGTTGGAGGCCGCGCGCGCGGCGGAGCTGCGTTACCTGCAGGTCTCAACAGATGAGGTGTACGGCTCGATCGAGGAGGGCACGTTCACGGAGGAGAGCCCGCTGCGCCCCTCTTCGCCCTACTCGGCGACGAAGACGGGGGCAGATTTGCTCGTGCAAAGCTACTTCCACACCTATGAGCTGGGAGCGGTGATCTGCCGGGGGTCGAACAACTACGGGCCTTACCAATACCCGGAGAAGTTGATCCCGTTGATGATCCTGAACGCGATCCATGGCGACAAGCTGCCGGTGTATGGGGATGGGATGCAGGTGCGCAACTGGATTCACGCCACCGACTTCGCGAGAGCGATCGGTCACGTGCTCGAGCACGGCATTGCCGGCGAGGTCTACAACGCGGGCGGGCCTGATGAGTGCCCCAACATCGAGGTGGTCAAGCGCGTCATCGACCTCGCCGGTGCGGATCAGTCACAAATCGAGTACGTCACCGACCGGCCTGGTCACGACCGTCGCTACTCGCTCTCCTCGGAGAAGGTGCGCGCGCTCGGGTGGGAGCCGAAGGTCCGCTTCGAGGAGGGGCTCCAGGAAACCGTCGCCTGGTATCGCGAGAACACGTGGTGGTGGGAGCCGATCCGCTCCGGCGACTATCGGGAGTACTACGAGCGCCAGTACGGCAAGGCCCTGAGCTGACTCACCCCAGCTGCGAGATCTTCCAGACGCCGTTTTCCTTCACGAGCGTCACTGTCGTGACCTTGCTCTTGCCGGCGTAGGTGCTCTTCACTTCGGCGCTCGCGCTCGTGCTGCCGTGCAGATCGACCTTCTCAACGGTCAGTTCCTGGGTATCTACCTGGGAGAGCTGGCTTTTCAGCGCCTGCTTGCAGCCGCCGGGCGTCGAGTTCAGGCGCGCGGTCACGGTGCTTGCGAGCTCTTCTGAGCAGATCTTCTGCGCTTCGCCCGCGGTCCCATCGGTCTGTAGGTTGGCGATCGTCTGCGCGACCGCGTGGCTTTCGCCTTTGAAGGAGTTTGCGGTCGTGCTCGCGCATGCTGATACCACGACCGCGAGCAGCGGGACGCAGAGCAGCACGAGGGTGCGCTTGAACGAGACCGGCATCACGGCCGCAGAGAGTACGGTATTCCGGATTACGAGACCGTATGACGACATCTGTCCGTAGACTTGTCGTCTGCGTCGTGACAGGGTTGAGGTATGCGATTCGACAAAGCGGCACGCGCGCAGTTCGCTCTGAACCTGCGCACTCATCGTGAGGAGCTCGGCGTCTCTCAGGAGACCTTGGCGCAGATGTGCGACCTGGATCGCACCACGATCAGCCTGCTCGAGCGCTCCAAACGCTCGCCGATGTTGGACACGATTGTCGCTGTGGCACGCGCCCTCGAGCTCGACTCGCCCGCCGAGCTGCTCGACGGAATCAACTGACGCACGTCGCTGATCTCAACGGCTCCCCGCTAGCCTGATCAGGTGTCTCTTTCCAGCTTCACGCCGCGCGTCCGTCAGTGGTTCGAGGGGGCTTTCGTCGCGCCCACCCCCGCGCAGGCGCAGGCCTGGCCGGCGATCGCCCGGGGCGAGCACGTGCTGCTGTCGGCGCCGACCGGCTCGGGGAAGACGCTTGCGGCGTTCCTGTGGGCGCTCGACCGGCTGAGCGCCCCCGAACCCGGGGGCGGGGTGGGAGCGGATGCCCCCACGGGTGAGGAGTCGGGCGAGAACGGGGCGGGCGGGATCCGATCGACGCGCGTCGTCTACGTCAGCCCCCTGAAGGCGCTTGCCTACGACATCGAGCGCAACCTCCGCGCGCCATTACGTGGAATAGGAGCCCACCCACCCAACGAGGTGCGCGTCGGCATTCGCACGGGCGACACGCCCCAGAGCGAGCGCGCGGCGATGCTGCGCAACCCGCCGGACATCCTGATCACGACGCCCGAGTCGCTCTATTTGATGCTCACCTCGCGCGCGCGTGAGACGCTCAGCGGGGTCGAGGCGGTGATCGTCGACGAGATCCACGCCGTCGCCGCCACCAAGCGCGGCTCGCACCTGGCGCTTACGCTCGAGCGCCTCGAGGCCCAGGCGCGCGTCGGACGCCCGGCGGGGACGGTGCAGCGGATCGGGCTTTCGGCGACGCAGAATCCCCTGGAGGAGATCGGTCGCTACCTCGTCGGTCCGCACCGCGAGGTCACGATCATCGACGTCGGCGCGCGAAAGCAGCTCGATCTGCGGATCGAGGTGCCCGTCGAGTCGATGGCTGAACCCGGCTCGTCGATCGCGCCCTCGTCAAACGGCGGCCCCGCAGCTGATCCCCTGGAGCCATCATCAGATCCCCACCCACCCGGCGAGTCCACGCGAAACTCAATCTGGCCGGCGATCTACCCCGAGCTGCTGAAGCTGGTGAGAGAACACAACTCCACGATTGTCTTCGTCAACAACCGCAGGTCCGCTGAGCGTGTCGCGCTGCGCCTCAACGAGCTCGCCGTACGGGATGCCGACGAGGCAGAGGACGCGGGTGACTCTCCACCACACGACATCGCGCGCGCACACCACGGGTCGCTCGCTCGCGAGGAGCGCACGAAGGTCGAGGAGCTGCTGAAGGCAGGTGAGCTCCCCTGCCTCGTCGCCACCTCATCGCTGGAGCTGGGAATCGACATGGGCGCGGTCGACCTTGTGCTGCAAATCGAGTCGCCCAAGTCCGTCGCCCGTGGCCTGCAGCGCATCGGGCGCGCCGGTCACGGCGTGGGCGAGGTCAGCAGGGGCCGGATCTTTCCGAAGTTCAGGGGGGATCTGCTCGAGTGTGCGGTCCTCGCTCGGAGGATGCACGAAGGGCTGATCGAGCCGACCGTCGTTCCCGTGAATGCGCTCGATGTGCTGGCCCAGCAGATCGTCGCGATCGCCGTCTCCGCCGAGCCCACCGCGGGCACCACCACCGTCTCAGATGCGCCTGAGGACGTCGGCGTTTCCGTTGACGATCTGCACGCCCTCGTCAGGAGCACCCACTCTTACGCTGATCTTTCGCGCGAGCTACTCGAGAACGTGCTCGACATGCTCGATGGCCGCTACCCGTCCAAGGAGTTCGGTGAGCTGCGTGCGCGCATCGTCTGGGACCGCGTCGCCGGCACGATCCGCGCGCGCAAGGGCTCCCGCCAGCTCGCGATCGCCAACGCCGGCACGATCCCCGACCGCGGTCTCTACGCCGTGACTCTCCCAGATGGCCGGCGGGTGGGGGAGCTAGACGAGGAGATGGTCTACGAGGCTCGTCCCGGGCAGGCGTTCCTGCTGGGCGCCTCGACCTGGCGGATCGAGGAAATCGGCCGCGACCGCGTGATCGTCACCCCGGCGCCGGGAGCGCCCGGGGCGGTGCCGTTCTGGAAGGGCGATTCGGTCGGCCGTCCAAAGGAGCTGGGTGAAGCGATCGGCGCGTTCTCGCGCTGGGCCGTGGAGCAGGAGCCGCAGACGCTGGAGCACGACTACGACTTGGACGAGCGGGCGGCACGCAACCTGATCGAGTATTTGCGCGAGCAGCAGGCGGCGACGCGTGTGCTGCCGAGCGAGCGCACGATCGTTCTGGAGCGCTTTCGTGATGAGATCGGCGACTGGCGGCTGTGCATCCTCTCCCCCTACGGCGGCCGCGTCCACGCGGCCTGGGCGCTGGCCCTCTCGGCGCAGATTCGCGAGCGCTTCGATTTGGAGTCCGATGCGATTTCCTCCGACGACGGGATCGTTTTGCACCTGCCCGACCTCGACGGCGATGACGTCGAGTCCGGGGTTGGGTGGGGCTCGATCATCGAGCTCGTGCTGATCGAGCCTGAGGAGGTCGAGCAGGTGATCACGGCCGAGCTGGGCGGCTCGGCGCTGTTCGGTGCGCGCTTTCGTGAGAACGCCGGCAGGGCGTTGCTGATCCCGCGCGCGTATCCCGGCAGACGCACGCCGCTGTGGCAGCAGCGCCTGAAGGCGCAGAACCTGCTGGAGGTTGCCAAGCGCTACGCGGACTTTCCGATCATCCTCGAGACCTATCGCGAGTGCCTGCGCGACGTGCTCGACGTGCCGGGCCTGCAAGAGCTGCTGCGGGGGCTGCATAGCCGTGAGATCTCGCTCGTCGAGGTCGAGACCCCCACTGCCTCGCCGTTTGCCTCTTCGCTGCTGTTCGATTACGTCGCGACCTACATGTACGAGGGCGACACGCCAAACGCCGAGCGCCGCGCCGCGGCGCTGTCACTCGACCGCGATCTGCTGCGCGAGCTGCTGGGGCAGGAGGAGTTGCGCGAGCTGATCGACCCCGGCGCTTTGGAGCGCGTCGAGGAAGACATGCAGTGCCGCTCGGAGATCACAAGAGCGACGAGCCGCGATGGGTTGCACGACGTGCTGCGTCGCGTCGGCGATCTCACCGTGGAGGAGGTTGCAGATCGCGTGTTCGACGGAGTCGATCACGTGGGCATGCTGGGAGAGCTGGAGCGCGAACGGCGCGCGATCCGCTTGCGTGTGGGCGGGGTGCAGCGTTACGTCGCGGCCGACGAGGCGGGGCTGTACCGAGACGCGCTCGGCGCCGTGCCGCCTGGGGGTCTGCCGGAGGCATTCCTTGAAGACGTGCCCGACGCGCTGCGCGTGCTCGTCGCGCGTTACGCGCGCTCGCACGGGCCGTTCCCCACGGAGGAGCTCCACGCTCGCTACGGCGTCGACGCCTCCGCCGTCCTGCGCGAGCTGGAGCGCTCCGGCGATCTCGTCCGCGGCGAGTTGCGTCCGGGCGGCAGTGAGCGCGAGTGGTGCGACGTCGAGGTTCTCCGCCGCCTGCGCCGCGCCTCGCTGGCAGCCTTGCGCAAGGAAATCGAGCCGGCCGACACACGCGCCCTGGCGGCGTTCCTGCCCTCGTGGCAAGGAGTGGACCGGGATTCGGGAGCCCACCCACCCGGGGCGGGGATCGACCGCCTGCGCGAGGTGCTCGTGCCGCTGCAGGGACTCGCGCTGCCCGCGGAGATCTGGGAGCGTGACGTCCTGCCGCGCCGGATCGGCGCCTATTCCCAAGCGTGGCTCGACAGCCTCTGCGCGAGCGGCGAGGTCGTGTGGGTCGGGGCGGGCTCGGTCGGGCGAAGCTCGGGTCGCGTCGCGCTCTACTTCCGTGCGGACGCGCCCTTGATCGGTCCTCCCGCCGCGCCACGCTCCAGCGCGGCGACGAGTTCTCCACCGAGCGCGCCCGAGCACGATCTGTTGCGCGAGCGTCTCGCGCGCGGGCCATGCTTCTTCACGGATCTACTGGCAGAGCTCGACCTCACGTCGGATACGCTCCGCGAGGCGCTCTGGGACCTCGTGTGGGCGGGCGAGGCGACGAACGATGCGTGGGCACCACTGCGCGCCCCCCACCTGACACTCGCCCGCGGAGGGCGCGCTTCCGGCGGCGATGCCTCATTGGGAAGCGCCCGAGCCGGACGCGCGGTGGCAGCCCGCTCGATGGCAACCCGCTCTCGCTTCGGCGCACGTCGCACGGGCGCGCAGGCACAGGTTCAGGGTCGCTGGTCGCTGACCGCGTCGCTGTTTGGCGAGCTCTCCCAGCTCCCCTCGCCGGAGCGTCGCCGCGCGCTGGCTGAGCTGTTGCTCGAGCGCTATGGGATTGTCACCCGCGAGCAGGTGTTGGCCGAGGGGATCCGGGGTGGCTTTGCGCTGCTGTACGACTCGTTTGCGAAATTGGAGACCCTCGGCGTCTGTCGCCGGGGTTACTTCGTCGAGGGCATGGGCGGCGCGCAGTTCGCGCTTCCCGGCGCGGTCGAGCGCCTGCGCGCCGGCCGATCCTCGCTTCCTCAGACCGATGCTCAGGGCGGCGCCGATGAGCGCAGCGGTGCAGGCAAGCGCACCTTGGTGATCGCCGCCGCCGACCCGGCGCAGCCCTACGGCGCCGCGCTGCCCTGGCCCAAACGAGAAGGGCAGGATCGTCGTCCTGCCCGGGTGGCCGGAGCCTACGTGGTCATGGTCGCCGAGGAGCCGCTGTTGTACGTCGAGCGTGGGGGTCGCGGTCTCGTGACGCTCGGTGAGGCTCCGCTCGGTGAGGCCCTGCACGCCCTGGCGGGGGCGGTGCGCGCTGGGCGTGCCGGCAAGCTTGCTCTCGAGCGGATCGACGGGGAGCCGGCAATCGCCTCAAATCTGGCCGAGGCTCTGATCGAGTTGGGCTTCCATTCAGGCCCACGCAAGCTTACGCTTAGCGCCTGAGATCGCTCGTGCCAGATCCCGTAGAGACCCCGCCTAGGCGCCCTTTACGGGTAGGTCACAAGGGCGCAGCCCTGCTCGCTCCCGGCAATACGCTCGCGAGCTTCCACGCGGCGCTGGATGCGGGTGTGGACATGATCGAGTTCGACGTGCTCTCCGAGCGGCGCGACGGCAGCGGGGAGCTGCTGCTCGCCCACGACTACGAGGCGCTGCGCGATGACTCGCCGCTCACGCTCGAGCAGGGACTCGCGCACCTGGCGGGCGAGGAGTTCGCGGGAGTGGGGCTCGATGTCGACGTGAAGATCCCCGGCTACGGCACTCGCGTGGTTGCGGCGCTGCGCGAGGCAGGGTTGGTAGAGCGCTCGCTGGTGAGCGGCATGTACGTCGAGGAGCTCGATGCGATGCGTGCGCTTGAGCCCACGCTGCGCGTGGGCTGGTCGGTGCCACGCCTGCGGCGCGACTACACGACCGATCTGCTCACGGCGATTCCCGCTCTGGTGATACTCAGCGGCTATCGCGCGCTGCTGCCCCGACGCGCTTGCGCGGCCCTGCAAGCCGGTCGCTTCGACGCGATCATGGCCCACTGGCGCCTGGTCACCCCCGCGCTGGTGCGAGCGGTCGCGGAGGGCGGCGGTGAGC
>Ga0302314_10003059_pt1 | contig 30950 bp, 28 predicted proteins | sample III_Palsa_N2_3_FD_200533 | JGI IMG/M metagenome (GOLD analysis project Ga0302314, IMG submission 200533) | Peat permafrost microbial communities from Stordalen Mire near Abisko, Sweden - III_Palsa_N2_3 | ecosystem: Environmental > Terrestrial > Soil > Palsa > Peat permafrost | place: Sweden... | reverse complement strand
TGGGCTTCAGTGCCGCAGCCTTGCGCAGGGCGTTCGCGGCATGCGGCCCGTCCCCGGCGTTGGCGAGCGCGATGCCCAGTTCGAAGTGGACTACGGCAGAGCGGGGTTGCTCGCGCGCCAGCGCGGAGAGCGTCGCGACGGCCGCCGTGCCCTGGCCCAGCAGCCCCTGGGCGCTGCCCAGGATGAGGCGGGCGCCGGGATGCGTGGGCACCACCTTCAGGACTTCAGAGGCCTGGGCCGCCGCGGCCTTCGGGCTTTCCGGCAGCAGGCGCTGGGCGTGGGCCAGGGCCATATCCACCGTGCCGGTGGGGATGGCGGCCTCGCCGGTACCCGACTCACGAGCTACTGCCATGACTGCTCCCCCTGCAGCTGAAAGTATTGTTGCAGACTGCTCGGAGCGCACTGCGGGCGTCAACGCGGGGCCCCATCCCGGGGCGCATCCGACGCACGCGCACAGATATGGGGCGAACCGCGTGGCAGCCTCAGCTTGTACGTGGCACCGATGCATTTGACGCAAAGCGGGGTTTCGCAGTCAGATGCCTGCTCGGAAGGTCAAGACGATTGCGCAAGTGAGGTCCGCGATGCAGGTGAAGAAGCGCGCGAGCGCGCAAACCGTGCCCTATCAGTTGTCGCTGCACGTGCGACACCCTTCGGTGGATCCGGAGGAGATCTCGCGCGAACTGAGTCTCGAGGCGGTCGAGTGTTTTCGCGCCGGCGAACCGCGGCACTCACGCAGCGGACTCGCCGCGACGGCCGTGCACGGAGAGACCTACTGGGTCGCCGTGGTGGATCCGCTGGGCTGGTCCGCGCCCACGAAGCTCATGAACGCATTGTTACCGCAGGAAGCCAAGGTGCTGCGGGCCCGCTTCGGTCTGGATGAAGCGGAGACGACGCCAGGAAGCCTCGGGTGGGGCATTGTCCTCATCTGTCATTGCCTGACCGTGCGACATCGCCGCTTCCTGGGACGGCTGCGTGAACAGGGCGGATCCCTGACGCTGCTGGCCGCGATCCAGCCCGAAGCGCTGGTGGGACTGCGGATCACGCCGGAGATGGGTCGCCAGATGCACGATCTGGGGCTGACGGTCAAAATCGAACCCGCAGGCAACCGCGATTTGGCCGATCTCAACTGAGCGCAACGCACGCCACAGGTTCGCCGCCGGCACCTGACGTGAGCTTTGCCGGGAACCTTGTGCAGTGCGATGGCTCTAAGCCGTTTAGTCCGTAGAATGACCTCATGAAGAACGGTCTCCTCATTGCCGCGCTGGCGGCACTGCTGCTCGGTCCGTTGCCCGCGCTGCACGCAGCGGACAGCGCGCCCTTTGACCTCACGGGACCGGAACTCGCAGTCAACGTGACGCGCGGCACGCATACCTTGCCGGTGTCCGAGGTGCCCAACCTGATGCCCGGTGATCGCGTGGCCATCAGGGCGGATCTGCCGACGACGCAGACGGCGCGCTACGTGCTGGTCGTCGCGTTCCTGCGCGGCGCCACCAATCCGCCGCCGGAGAACTGGTTCTATCGGTGCGAGACCTGGAGCCGCAAATGTGCCGCTGGACTCAACGTCACGGTGCCACAGGACGCGCAGCAGGTGCTGGTGTTCCTGGCACCGAGCACCGGGGGTGACTTCAGCACGCTCATGGATGCGGTGCGGGGACGTCCCGGCGCCTTCGTACGCGCGTCTCAGGATCTGAACCAGGCCAGCCTCGATCGGTCGCGACTGGAAAGCTACCTGCTGGCAGTGCGCGCCTTGAATGAAGCGGATCCCGCGAAGCTGCGCGCCGCGGCCCCGCTGCTGGCGCGCAGTCTCGCGATCAAGGTCGATGACAAATGCCTGCAGAAGATTCCGGAGCTGCAGGCACCGTGTCTGCTGGAGAACCAGGACTCCCTGGTGCTCAACGACGGGCACAGCACGTCCATCGTGGAGGCGCTGACCAATGGTCCTGCCAGCGACCTGGCCATGGAGGCGAGCTATACCCCGCAACTGCGCTACGGGTACTACAGTCCCTACATCGCCTCGATCATCGACATCGGCCGCATTCTGGGCTCCTTCCATACGGCGCAATACCAGTATCTGCCGGCGCTGCCGAGCGCGCACGATGACCATCTGGCGCTGACCCTCAACGCAGCGCCATCGTTTCATGACCCGAAGTCGGTGCTGGTTGCTGCGCTGCCTGCGATCGAGCAGCCGCAGCTGCCGCCGCTGCATGCGGTGGATCCGCAGGATATCTACTGCGCGCGCCGGTCCGGCCTGGTGCTGCCGGTGGAAGGTGCGCCGCTGGTGTTCTCGACGCATTACGTGCACGACGTGGCGCTGCGACTCACCGGCGCTGATGGGCGCACTCTGGAGCTGCCCGCCTCGGCGGACGCACGGCAGGGTGGTTTCGTGGTCGATACCACCGCGCTGGGCACAGCGACGCTCGGGGATTCCGTGGTCGGCACGCTGCACGGTTACTGGGGATTCGATTTGTATGAGGCGCCGACGTTCCAGCTGATCAATACCCGCCGGCAACCCTGGGCACTCCCCGCGGCTGACCAGAGCGCGCTGGTGATCGGACGTGAAGGCACCATCCACCTGACGGCAGACAGTGTGGGCTGCGTCGATCACATCATGCTCAAAGACGCCGCCGGCAAGGAACTGAAGGTGGACTGGAAGGCGGTCAAGCCTGACGCGGTCGAGGTCAAACTGCCGCTGGAGAATGCCGCCCCCGGCCCGCTGATGCTGGTCGTCTCCCAGTTCGGTGCCACGGATACCCAGCAGCTGGCGCTCAACACGTTCAGCGAAGCCGCGCACCTGGGTGGCTTCGTCATTCATTCAGGCGATGTCGTGGGCACCCTCACCGGGACGCGGCTGGATGAGGTGGCCGGACTTACGCTCAACGGTATCCCGTTTGCACCCGGCAGCCTCGGCGGGACCCCGAGCGCGGAGGAACTGCCGATGATGGCCGGCGACGTGCAGGCCGCGGCTGCCCTGAAGGGCGGCGATGGCGCCACGGTAAAAGTCAGCCTGAAGGATGGCCGCGTGTTCACGCTCGCAGGAAGGATCGAGGTGCCGCGGCCGAGCGTCACGCTGGTGGCGAAGAATATCCAGGCCTCGCAGTCAGGCGTCGCCAGTCACATCGCGCTCAGTGACTCCGATCAGCTGCCGCAGGATTCGGTGCTGATATTTTCGGTGCGCACCCTCTTGCCGGAGGTGTTCTCACGGTCCGAACAGATCGAGGTCGCGACCGCCGATAGTTCCTTCACGACCCAACTGTCCATCGGTGCGGGAACGCTGACGCTGGCGGATTCGCATGTCGCCGTGGCGACGCTGGATCCGGCCAAGTCATTTGGTTCTTCGGCCTTCGGTCCGCTGCGGTTTCGCGTGGTCGCCGATGGCGTGCCCGGCGGCTGGTTGCCGCTGGCGACGCTGGTGAGACTGCCGCGCCTGGCCTCGCTGGAATGCCCGACGACGGCGGAGGTGGCCTGCAAACTGTCCGGCTCGGATCTGTTCCTGCTCGATTCGGTGTCGGCAGATCCGCAGTTCCGCAATGCGGTGCAGGTGCCGGATGGTTTCCCGGGCTCGACGTTGCCGGTGCCGCATCCCCAGTCCGGCGAGCTGTATGTGCGGTTGCGCGACGATCCTGCGATTGTCAATGCCGCGAACCTCGGTACGCAGATTCTGCCGCCGCCGCCGGTCGCAACACCTGCCGCGCCCACTGCTGAGTCGTCGCGGGCTGCCGCCTCCGAAGCCGCCCCGGTCGTCGCCGCAGCCAACCCATCCGCGCACTGAGCAGTTGCTGCACAGCGGTCAAGCATGAGCAAATTTGCGTTGCCCACAGGAAATTCACAGGTCATCCACAGGCCGGAGGCGGTAACATGATCGACATGGGACTACTCAAGGCATCCGGTGGACGCCTCCAGCGCCACCCGTCCTCCACTGCGTTGTCCACTTACCAGGTGGGGCAGCGCACCGTGCAACTTTTTGAGTTGGATGACGGCCATATCCAGTGGGTATGCAATTGTGACGACTACGCTGCCTCAGCGGGATCGGCGCAGGGCGCATGGTGCAAGCACGTGGCGAAGGCCTCGGCCATCCGTTCCATCGAGCGACTCACGGGGGCTCGGGTCGTGGCCCGCAACCGGGTGGCAGCGCCGCCGGCGCCGGTGCCATCGGCAGACGGTGCGCATCCGGAACTCCAGCCCTCCTAAGACGATGGCGGATACGATCTTCGGCAAGATCCTTGCCGGCAGCATTCCCTGTCACAAAGTCTACGAGGACGCGCAGGTGCTCGCCTTCCTCGACATCGCGCCGCTGAGCCGCGGTCATACGCTGGTGATTCCGAAGGAGCCGGCAGCGACTCTGGATCAGCTGTCAGATGAAGCCGCCGCAGCCCTGGGCAGGGTGCTCCCGCGCATCTGCCGGGCGGTCATGGCCGTCACGGGTGTCCGCGAATACAACGTGCTTGAAAACAATGGTGTGGGTGCGCACCAGGTGGTCGCCCACGTTCATTTTCACATCATCCCCAAACCCGACAGCACCGCCGGCCTGGGCGTGCTGTGGCCCGCGGGGCAGCTGGGCGCGGATGCGGCGCAACTGGCGAGCGCACTGGCGCTCCGCGTCAGGACTTCGGGCGCCTAAAGAACCGGTGGCGGGCGACGCGCCGCGCGGCCGTAATAGTTGGGATAGTCCTGCGAGAGTCCCTTGAAGCGTCGGTGTATCCACCAGTACTGGGCCGGATTGCGGCGCACTTCGGCTTCGACGAAGCGATGGAACTGCTCCGCGTCATTGACCGCTGATTCACTGGGATACCCGCTCGGGGCAGGGTTGATGGTGACGCAGTAACCGGCGGTACCCGGCAGCCGTTCGTGACCGACGAACAGGACCGCCGCACCGGTCATCTGTGCCAGGCGGGACGTGAACACGTTGGTTGCTGCCGGGATGCCGAAAAAATGGACCATCGCCGCGCCCTTCTTGCGGTAGCTCTGGTCCGGCGCATACCAGACACATTCGTTGTCGCGCAGCGCGCGCACCATCCCACGGACGTTGTCGCGACTGAAGATGCGCAGCGCGTGTCGGCCGCGATGATGCTCGAAGAAATGCGCGAGCAGCCCATTCTTGGGACGCTTGTGCATGGCGTTCAGGGGTACCTGCGTGTTGAGCACCCGCGCGCCGATCTCCAGTGTCGTGAAATGCGCGGTGAGCAGGATGGCGCCGCGGCCCCGGTCCAGCGCCTGGCGCAGGTGCTCGAGGCCCACTACTCGCGACAGCCGCGTGAAGTCCGAATCGCTGCCCCACCAGGTCATGGCGGATTCACAAAGGCCCATCCCCAGGGCCTCGAAGTGCTCATTGAGCACGCGTTCGCGCTGCGCCTGGGTCAGCTCCGGCAGGCACAGTCGGAGGTTGGATCGCGCCACCGGCGTGTAGTGCAGGGGCAGCCAGCGCACCAGCCGGCCGATCATTCTGCCCACCAGCAGCAGCAGCGCGTGCGGCAGCAGCTGGATCAGGCGCATCAGGCCCAGTCCCAGCCATGTGGGCCAGTAACGTGGCCACAGGAACTTCAGCGGTACCCCGGGCGGCCGGGCGGGCGCGGCCGTGTGCACCGCCGGGACACTCACGGGGGCGTCGGTCCCTGACTTACGCGGACGAAGTCGCCGGGTCTGATCCATTTCCTGAACACGTTCTGGACGTCCTGTGGCGTCAGTTCGATGTAGCGGCGGGCGGCAATGGTCGGCTCATCCAGCGGCAGTCCCAGATCTTCGCGGCTGATGATGCCCCGCGCGATTTCATCGATGCTCGCCTCGGACAGCGGGATCTGTCGCAGCAGCAGCGCTTTCGTGCGCCGCAGTTCATCATCGCCGGGCGGCTGCTCCTGCAGGCCCTTCACATCCTGGATCGCCATCGCCGCGGCCTTCGGTACATTCTGCGGATCGCTGGCGAAATCAATCATGTAGATGCCACGAGTGCGCCCGATCTGCAGGTTCGAGCCCACCGAGTACACCAGTCCCGCCTCCTTGCGCAGATGGATGGAGAGCCGCGAGGAATAAAATCCGCCGCCCAGGACCGCGCTGCCAAGCTGCATCGCGTAATAGTCGGGATTGTCGCGTGTGAGCGCAATGCTTTGGGCGAGCAGCACGACATCCTGCACGCGCGAGGCGTCGGGCACCGCAACGGTCGTCGATGTGTTTGCGGGAACGGCCGGCAGGTCCGTATCGGGTCGCGGACCGCTGGCGCTCCAGGCACCGAAGTACTTCTCGATGGTGGCGCGGGCCGCCTCGGGCGTGATGCGACCGATCACAACGATGGTCGTGAGATCCGGTCGGAAGGTCGCGGCGTGGAAGGCGCGGACCTGATCGATCGTGATGCCCTTGATGGTTGCCGGCGTGGTCTCGCGCAGGCTCGGGTCCGTCGGCGGAAACAGCGCCCCGCGCATTGAGCGCTGCACCAGGTAGCCCGGACTGCGATTGCGCGAAGCCACGAGCTGCGCGAACTGCGGCCGAATGATGTCCAGCGCCGGCGCGGGCAGGGCGGGATGCAGCTCATTGTCGGCGAGCAGCGCCACGGCGCGATCGAAGCCACCGGCCAGGGTCTCGACGGCGAAGTCGGTCCCCGCCCGCGACTCGGCACCGATGGCATCCAGTGCGCGCTGGTAGGCGAGGCGGTCCAGGTCCTGGGACCCGTAGGACAGCAGTTCGCCCAGCAGGTTCGAGATGCCCTCCTGGCCGGCCGGCGCCTGTACCTCCGGTCGGCTGCGGATATGACCGAAGACACTGACCGTATCGCTGACATCCTCCGGTTGGACCACCACCGTGATGCCGTTGGGCAGGTGGCTCACCACCGGATGGGAGGTCACGGCAGGAACCGTCAGCCGGTTCACGGCCGCCTGCGCCCAGTCCGGCAGTGCCGTGGGCTTGGCCTCGCCGAGTGAAATGTTCTCCTGGCCACCGAAGCCGTTGCCGCCGCCACTCACCGGTTTGCCCGAGCCCTTCGGCAGCATCACCGCCGTGACGGCCTCATCCAGTTTCAGATACTGACGCGCAACGCGGTTCACGTCCGCGACCGTCACCTTCTCGATGCGTTCCAGGTCCTGTTCGGGCGATTCGAGCCCGTACAGTGCCAGCGCATCGGCCCAGGCGGAGGCCAGCCCTTCGATGGAATTCTTCTGGAATTCAGTCTGCCGGCGCTCCTGCAACTTGGCAGCAGCGACCAGTTCGGCGGGCACCCCGTCGCGGGCCACCCGCTTGAGGATTGCGCGTACTTCCTGTTCCAGCGCCTTGTGATCCGTGCCGCCGGGGAAGGACACGGTCGCATAGGCAAGGCCGGCCCGGGGCAGGGGATCGACCGAGAACTCTGCGCCGACCGCCTTGCCCTGTGGCACCAGTCCGTAGAGATCGAAGCGGCGGCTGGAGAGCACATCCGCGAGCACTTCCAGCGCGGGAGTATCCGGACTGTCGAGCCCGGGGACGCGAAAGGCGATCATCTGCGTGCCCTCGGGACGATCGGTGTCCACCGCAAACGACGTCGCCTTCAGTGGCTGCAGGGTCACGGGATTGCGGGCCGGCAGCACCTTGCGCGGAATGGCGCCGAAAAGTTCCTTGACCTGCGCAAGCGTCGCCGGCGGATCGACGTTGCCGACGATCACCAGCAGCGCATTGTTCGGCGCATACCATTGGTCGTGGAACTGCCGCAGCATTGCGGCCGTGGTTTTCTCAAACGAGGGTCGCGTGCCCAGCGCGTCATACGCGTACGGCGTGTCCTTGAAGGCAATGCCCCGCAGCTTGGAATACAGCACATAGCCCGGGTCCGACAGATCCTGGGCGACTTCCTGCTCGATCGCACCGCGCTCGTGATCCCATTCGGACTGCGCGTCCGAGACTCCCTTCATGCGCAGCGCTTCGATGTGCAGAGCCACGTCCAGGTCTTCAGAGGGCACCGTGTAGAGATACTGTGTGAGACTCTCGCGGGTGTTGGCATTGAAGTCTCCGCCCATGATGCTGCCGATGTTGGCGAGCTGGTCGGCGGAGAGGCCCGGGCTGCCGCGGAACATCATGTGCTCCTGCGCATGCGCCGTGCCGGGGAATCCTGCCGGGGTTTCCCCGGACCCGACCATGTAGTTGACGGAAGTTGCCACGACCGGGGCCAGGGTATTGCGCACGATGACGACCCGCAGGCCGTTCGCAAGCGTTGCGCGCAGCACCGTGGAGCGGGTGGGGCCTGCGCTGTGGGTTGCGGTCTGCGCCTGACAGGTCGGCACCACCGCTGAAACCAGGATCATCGCAACCAGCGCCCGACGCAGATTCTGCAACAATGTCATGAGAAACCTCTGATGAAACAACAAGGATACTCGTCCGCTGCCGGACAAACCATGAGGGGTCGATTATCCTAGGGGGATGAACAAATGGGTGATCGTGCGTCTGGTGGTGACTGCGCTGGCGGCTGCGCAGGGGGCTTTGAGCGGGGATAATTGGCTGCCGGCGCGCCCGGTCACGGTAATGCTGCTGATGGGCATGCTGGCCTACGGTGTGATCGCCGTGCCGGTGGTGGTCTGGGCCCAGAAACTCAATCCGCGCAACAAGCCGGTGTGGCATTTCCCCTCGTGGCGGCGCAACCCGTTGACACTGCGGGATCCCATGCAGTTTTTCCATATGGTCGGGTTTGCCTTCACCGCTGCGGGTCTTGGCGTTGCCGGGCGTGATCTGTGGAATGGCCAGTCCTTGTACCTGCCGCACGGCGTGCTGCCGGCCTTCGGCATTGGGATGATCATCGGCTGCTACGTCGCGGCAAGACTCTTTCGGCGCCAGCTTGCCGCCAGCGCGCAGGAGCCCTGACATGCGGTGCAGATCACTGTTTTCGGCGTGCACTCTCGCCGTTGCCATGACAACGGCGGTGGCGGCGGCGGCGCAGGGCGCGACGGATCAGGACCAGGGGAATCCGTTTGCACAGGCGACGCCGACCAGGCTGCCCTATGACAAGGAATACCCGGTCATGCGCTACGGGCGCACGCCCACGCACAATGCGATTGCGCGACTTGAGCAGCGGCTGCAGTCCGGCGCGGTGAAACTCAGTTTCACCGAACCGCGCGGCTACCTCGACTCGCTGCTGGCCGCGCTCGGTATCGATCCGAGTTCCCAGGCCCTGGTGTATTCGAAGACCAGCCTGCAAAGTGGCGCGATCAGTGCCGCGACGCCGCGCGCGATCTACTTCGATGCGGATACCTACGTGGGTTTCGTACAAGGATCGGGCAATCTGGAGCTCGGCGCCATGGACAGCGAGCTGGGGCAGGTGTTCTACACCCTGCCAAACCGCCCGAACGGCGCCGCGCAGATGGAGCGCCAGACGCTCACCTGCCTGGCCTGTCACGACACCTATGAAATGTCGGGCGGCGGGGTGCCGCGGTTCCTCTTGATGTCCTCCTACGTGAATGTCCGCGGTGAGCAGCTCACGCACGAGGACTCCATCCTCACCACCGATGAGACGCCCATCGAGTCGCGCTGGGGCGGCTGGTATGTGACGGGGCAGACCGGCAAACAGGTCCATGTGGGGAATATCCAGGTCCATACCGTCCAGGAGCTGGTCAAGCTCGACAGCGTGCGTCGCGGCAACATCGACACGCTGCAGGGATTGTTCGACACCGCCCCGTATCTGAGCGACAAGAGTGATGTGGTGGCGTTGTTGGTGCTGCAGCACCAGGTGACGGTGCAGAATCTTCTGACCCGTGTGAATTTCGAAGTCCGCGAGGCACTCGCGAAGTACGGCAACAAAGCGGTGACTCTGTCGGCGAAGACGCAGGGGGAGCTGCGCGGGTTCATGGATGATCTGGCGAAGGCCATGCTGTTTGTCGATGCGGCGCCCTATACCGATACCATCCGCGGCAATTCGGGGTTCGATGTGTGGTTTCAGAAGCAGGGACCCACGGACCCCCAGGGCCGTTCGCTGCGGGAGCTGGATCTGAAAACGCGTCTGTTCCGCTATCCGTTGAGCTACCTGGTCTATAGCTCCGCATTCGATGCGCTGCCCGACTATGCGCGCGATTATGTGTATGGCAGATTCGCCGCGGTGTTGCGGGATAGTGACGCGCTTGTGATCCTGACCGCGACCAAGCCGTCCTTCGCGCAGTACCTCGCCAGGCATCAGGCCGCGACGCAGTGAAGCGCCGGCTGGCGCTCATCGGACTGCTGGCACTGCTTGGCGCCTGCCAGACAACGACCCGGCTGCCGACATCCGCGGGCCGTGTTGCCCGGGTGGTGTATGTGCCGGCGCATTTTGCGGATCTCCCCGGCTGGGATGCTGATGCCGTGCAGGAGGCCTGGCCTGCGCTGCTGTCCAGCTGTCACGTGCAGATCCGGCCTGAGTGGCGCGATGTGTGTGCGGCGGCGGCTGCGCTGGCGCCGGTTCCTGCTGCCGCAATCCGCACATTCTTCGAGGCGAACTTCCAGCCCTTGCTGATCCTGCGCACCGGCACTGCAACCGCCGCGGCGCAGACCACCGGTTTGCTCACCGGCTATTTCGAGCCGCAGCTGCACGGTTCGCGTCGCCATCTGCCGGGGCTCGACACACCGCTGTACTCGGCGCCTGATGATCTGCTGACGGTGGACCTGGGCACCATCATCCCGGAGCTCAAAGGCAAGCGCGTGCGCGGACGCCTGGTCGGCAAGACCGTCGTCCCGTATTTCCCGAGGGCGCAGCTCGCCGGCGATCCTGCGCTGCAGGGTCATGAGATCGTCTGGCTGGCGAGCGCTCTGGATGGCTTTCTGCTCGAGGTGCAGGGGTCGGGGCGCATTGAGCTCGATGACGGTAGCGTGATCCGGCTGGGCTACGCCGACCAGAACGGCCAGCCCTATCGTTCCATCGGCCACTACCTCGTGACCCAGGGCGCATTGAGTGTCGATGAGGCCAACATCCCGGGTATCCGCGCCTGGCTTGCCGCGCACCCGGAGCGACTGCGCGAAGTGCTGGACGCCAACCCCAGTGTCGTCTTCTTCCAGGAGCTGCCGCTGGGTGATCCGATGCTCGGGCCACGCGGCGCTGAAGGTATTGCGCTCACCGCCGGTCGCTCGATCGCGGTGGACCCCGGCTACATACCGCTCGGAACGCCGGTCTACCTGGCCGCCGCAGGAAGCACGACCTTGGCGCGACTGGTGATCGCGCAGGACACCGGCGGCGCCATCAGCGGCGCGCCGCGTGCGGACTTTTTCTGTGGGGCTGGAGATGCCGCCGCGAGTATGGCGGGCAGCCTGCGCGCGCAGGCTGCTTTGTGGCTGCTATGGCCCCGCGGCGCGGCGCCCCCGGCCGCGAACGCTCACTGACGGATCAGAACTCCAGGCAGATCTTGCCGAAGTGCCGGTTCGACTCCTCGTAGCGGAATGCTTCGGCCAGATCCGCCAGGGCAAAGCGCCGGTCGATGACCGGACGGATGCCCGTGGTATTGAGCCCTCTGACCAGCTCCTGCTGCTGCGCCCGGCTGCCCACGATGAGTCCCTGCACCCGGATCTGACGGCGCATCATGAACGCCGTGGGCACCTGGCCCGCGAAGCCGGTCAGAGTGCCGATCAACGAGACCTGCCCGCCCAGTCGGCAAGCGGCGATGGACTGGGGCAGCGTTCTGGGTCCGCCCAGATCCAGGACGTGATCGACGCCACGGCCGCCGGTAAGTTTCACGACTTCAGCACCCCATTCCGGGATCGAGCGATAGTTGAGGGTGTGATCGGCGCCCAGGGCGCGGGCGCGTTCGAGCTTTTCGTCGGAGGAGGAGCTCAGGATCACCGACGCCCCCATCGCCTTCGCCAGCTGCAGACCGATGATGGCGACGCCGCCGGTCCCCAGGACCAGCACCGTGTCGCCGGCCTTCAGGGCGCCATCGCCGATGAGTGCGCGCCAGGCGGTGACGCCGGCCGTGGTCAGCGTTGCGCTTTCGGCGGCCGACCAGCCCTCGGGTGCCCGGGTAAACCAGGTCGCCGGCCGCACGACCCGCTCGCAGGCATAGCCGTCGACGCCATCACCCGGGACCGTCGAGAAATCGCCGTTCAGCGGCTGCCCGGAATGCCATTGCGGGAAAAAAGTCGAGACCACGTGGTCACCGGCCGCGAATTCGGTGACCCCGGGGCCTACCGCTTCGACCACGCCGGCGCCGTCGGCGAGCGGAATCCGGTCCAGTGTGTGCGGGGCGTCGAAGCGGACCACCGCATAGTCGTGGAAATTCAGGGAACTGCCATGGAGCCGCACCTGGATTTCACCGGCCGCGGGGCCGGCGGGATCCGGCAACTCCACCAGCTTCAGGCGGTCGAGCCCGCCGCTGGCGCCCAGTTTCATTGCTTTCATGGAATATCCTTAACCTCCTGAGGCGCCGGGCTACCGGGCGCAGCGGTTAGCATAATCGGCGCGGCGCGAACGCGCTGCCCCTCGTGGGGTATCCTAGGCGGCGAAATTTAGGAGGCAGAGCATCCACCATGACGACTGAAACCTTTCCCATCGATCTCGGCAAACTCCTGCCCCTGAAACTTGATCCGGCGGTCTCGGCTCTGACGGATGACCAGCGCGCTGCCCTGCGCCAAAACATCCAGCTCGCCCGCGATACCATCGTGTTCTTTACCGCGCTGGCCGGCGCGCGTGGCCTCTCCGGCCACACCGGGGGTGCGTACGACACCGTCCCCGAGGTCATGATCATCCGCGCGTTCATTGCCAACGGCGCCCCGATCGTGCCAGTGTTCTACGATGAGGCCGGGCATCGCGTGGCGACGCAGTACCTGCTCTCCGTCCTCAACGGCGCCATGCCTGCCGAGCGCCTGTTGCACTACCGCGAGTTTGATTCAGGCCTGCCGGGCCACTCCGAGAAAGGCGTGACCCCCGGCGTGGAATTCTCTTCGGGCCGACTCGGCCATATCTGGGCGTTCTGCAACGGCGTGGCAATGGCGAACCCGGGCAAGGCCGTCGTGCTGCTGGGTTCCGATGGCGCCCAGATGGAGGGCGACGACGCCGAAGCCGCACGCCTGGCGGTCGCGCAACAACTGAACATCAAGGTGCTGGTCGATGACAACAACGTCACCATCGCGGGGCACCCCCAGGAGTACCTGCCGGGCTACGATCTCTCGCGCACGCTCAACGGCTACGGCCTGACGGCCGAAACCACCATGGGCGAGGATGTGGACGCCCTGTACGTGGATCTGTGCCGGGCCTTCAGCGATACGCGACCGCATGCACTGGTCATCAAGCGGCCGATGGCCGCCGGCATCGTCGGGGCCGAAGGCAGCCCCCATGCGCACGAAGTACTCAAGGCTGAGGTGGCCATCAACTATCTGCAGCAGCGGGGCGGCTACGATGCCGCCATCGCCATGATCAAGTCGGCCGTTGCGGACAAGTCGCCCCTGACCTTCAAGGGCTCCAGCGGCGTTGGCAAGAACCGCGACGACTTCGGCAAGATCATCAACGGTCTTCTCGATGGCATGACCCCCGAACAGCGCGTGGCCAGCGTCCGGGTATTCGACAACGACCTGGAAGGCTCGTGCGGCCTGCACCACATCCGCAAGGCGCACCCGGAAGTGTTCGTGCGCGGCGGCATCATGGAGCGCGGCAACTACTCAGCCGCGGCCGGCTTCGGTTCGGCGCCCGGCAAGCAGGGCGTGTACGGTACATTCAGCGCGTTCCTCGAGATGGTCATGAGTGAAGTCACCATGGCACGCCTGAACTTCTCGAACGTGCTGGCGCATTTCAGCCACAGCGGTGTGGATGACATGGCCGACAACACCTGCCATTTCGGCATCAACAGCATGCTCGCCGATGGCGGCCTCGATCCGCACCATGGGCCCTACACGACGCGCCTGTACTTTCCCGCCGATCAGCACCAGTTCGCCGCCTGCGTGAAGCGCATTTTCAACGATCCGGGACTGCGCTTCGTGTTCAGCACCCGCGCGCCGGTCCCCGACATCCTGGACGCGAATGGCCAGCCGCTGTACGCCGGCAAGCCCTTCGACCCGCAGGTCGACACCGTGGTGCGCGAGGCGCCGGCCGGTGGCGGCTATGTGGTGGCCATGGGCGAGACCGTTTATCGCGCGCTCGATGCCGTGATCAACCTGCAGGAGCAGGGCGTGAGGATCGGTCTGATCAACAAGGCCACGCTGAACGTGGTGGACAAGGCGATGATGGCGAAGCTCGCCGGCGCGCCGTTCGTCCTGGTTGCCGAAGGCTGGAACGTGCGCACGGGCCTCGGCAGCCGCTTCGGCAGTCTGCTGTTGCAGGCAGGCTTCAAGGGGCGCTACAACCATATCGGTGTATATCGCGAAGGTTGTGGCGGCTTGTGGCAGCAGATGGGTTTCCAGGGGCTGGATTCGGCAGGCATTCAGGCGGCGATCAAGGCAATCGCCTGATCCGGCTGCGACGCTCCCGGCAGCCACGCCCCTGAGCGCAAACCCTGGTTTGCAACGGCGTGCCACGATCGGTGGCGCCGCAATCATTGGGGCGTGGCTTGCCGCAGCCGCGTGGGGTGCGGACCCACAAACCTACAAGGTGCGGCTGGACGGGGCTGCCAGCAAGGAGATCCAGACCACGCTGTCCGCCAGCTCGGACCTGGTGAGCCTGCGCAAGTCGGCACCGGTGAGCCCCGTCGGCCTCATTCTGCGTGCCCGTGGCGACACGGGCCGCCTCAAGACCGTGCTGGAGAGTTACGGCTACTACCAAAGCGCGGTGACTGCCACGATCGATGGTGCCAGCCTCACCAGCGCCGACCTGGCGGACAAACTGATGACATTGCCGAAAGGCAAGGATGCCAGTGTGGTCGTGTCCTTCGTTCCAGGGCCGCTGTATGTCCTCGGGAAAGTCACCCTCGATGGCGATCTGCCAGATGGCCTGCGCAGTAAATTCAACCTGCATAGCGGACAGCCGGCGGTCGCCGCCGACGTGCTCGCGGCGGGAGCGCGGTTGCTGACCGCGCTGCAGGATCGGGGCTACGCCTTTGCGAAGGTGGATACGCCGCTCGCCGAGGAACTGCCGGATGCGCACCAACTGGATGTCAGTTTCCATGTGGTCACCGGCGCAGTCGTGCATTTCGGGGCGATCACGGTCACCGGCCTGCAGCGCACTCATCTGTCTGCGGTGCTGTCGCGACTGCAACTGCGTCAGGGCGATCAGTACAGCGCCCAGGCCTTGGACAAGGCGCGCCGCAACCTGCTCGCGATGAATGTATTTGGGACGGTCGACGTAAGGGTGGCGCCGACCGCGGATGCCAGTGGGCAGGTTGCGATCACGTTTCGGGTGACGGAGCGGAAACGTCACGAGGTGAACCCGAGTGCAGCGTATTCCAGCGATCTGGGCGGCAGCGGTAGCGTGACCTGGACCGATCGCAATCTGTTCGGCGGCGCTGAACAGCTGGATGTGTTCGCCTCAATCATCAACCTCAATGGCAGCGCTACCAACGGCCTGGGTTATAACACCGGCGCCAAGCTCACCATACCGGAGTTCGCGCTTTCGCAGCAGACATTGCAACTGTCACTGACTGCCATCAAGCAGGACCTGATCGCGTATGACCAGACTGCCCAGATCGCGACTGTCACCCTGACCCGTAATCTCTCAAAGGTCTGGGGCATCAGCGCTGGATTCTCCACTACTCAGGAAACCATCATCCAGCCGCAGGAGATTCCATACTACGACCGCGGGACGTTCTATTACACGCTATTCGCGATTCCACTGAGCCTGCGGTATGACTCCACGGACCTCAGTTCCCCGATCCTGGATCCTACACATGGGATTCGGGCGGCCTTGACGCTCACGCCGACCCTTTCCCTGGGGCCGCCGAATGCGACCTTCTTGATCACCCAGGTTCGGGCTTCCACCTACCTGGACCTGCACGATCTGTTCGGGGCGGTGGCGCCCGGTCGAACCATCCTGGCAACGCGAGGGCTATGGGGCTACGCACAGGGCGCCAGCGCCATCCAGCTGCCGCCGGATCAGCGTTTCTATGCCGGCGGCAGCGGTACCATCCGTGGCTACGCCTTCCAGTCCGTCGGCCCGCTGTTTCAAAATAATACGAATACTCCGGTCGGCGGCGTCGGGGTTGATGCGTTCAGTCTGGAATTGAGGCAGCGCATCGGGCGCAACTGGGGCTTTGCGGTGTTTGCGGACAGCGGTCGGGTAGGGGATACCGCGCTGCCGTTCAGTGGCCGATACCAAAGCGGCGTCGGCGCCGGTCCGCGCTACTACACCCCGATCGGTCCCTTGCGGGTGGATATCGCCTTTCCGATCGACCGGCAGCCGTACGATAGTCGCCTGGAAGTTTACATAGGCCTGGGACAAGCTTTCTGATGCGCCGAACCATTCGCGTCGCCCTGATCATCATCGCAGTGCCGATACTGCTGGGCGTGATGCTATGGGTCGGCGTGCTCACCGTTGGCAATACGCCGTGGGGACGGCAGCAGATTGAAATCCTGGTCGCCCGACTCACCGGCAACAACGTGCGCCTGACCGGACTCGGCGGGGATCTGCCGGACCGGCCGACGCTGCGGCAACTGCAGCTGGCCGACTCGCACGGGGTGTGGCTGCAGGCGCGCAACCTCCAGGCGACCTGGCACCCCTGGCTGCTGCTGGAGCACCGCGTAGCGGTGGACAGCGCGCATGCCGAGAGCGTCGATTGGGTGCGCCTGCCGGTTTCCCAGTCGCACAGCAGCGGCCACGCCAAGATCCCCGACATCGATGTTCGCGAGACGAGTGTCGATAGCGTTCATGTGAGCGCTGCACTGGCAGCCGCGCCGGCGAACTTGAATCTGCATGCGAGCGTGCACCTGCGCAGTCTCACGGACATGCAGATGGTCATTGCCGCGACGCGTCTGGACGCGCCGGGCACCTACGCGGTGCAGCTGGCGTTCGACCATAAGCGGATGGACGCCGGGATCAATGTGCGTGAGCCCGACCATGGGCCGCTGGCGGGGTTGCTCGGGGTTGCCGCCATCGGAGCCGTGCAGGTATCGGGCACCCTCAACGGTCTGCGGCAGTCCGAACATATCAGTCTGCAGGCGCAGCTCGGAGGGCTGCATGCGACGGCAACCGGCACCGTGGACCTCGTGCAACGCTCCGCCGATCTGGAATATGCGGCCGATGCCTCCGCCATGGCGCCGCGTCCGGACCTTTCCTGGCAGCGATTGCACCTGCGCGGCGATTGGCATGGGCCACTGGCCGGCGTGGCCGCGAATGGCGAACTGCAGGTAGCCGCCCTCAGGGTGCCGGGTGGGGTGCGGATCGGTGCCCTCAATGCCTCCCTCGAAGCCCGTGGGGGCAATCTCAGCGTCCGCGCGCAGGTGGCGGACAGCAGCGCACCGGGTGTGCCCCCTGACTTCTTGGCGGGCGCTCCGTTGAGCGTGAACGGTTCCATCAAATTACAGGTTCCCACCCGTCCCTTCGAACTGCAGGTGTCGCAGCCGGCCATGACTCTGCGCGCCAAGGGACAGCTGGCAGCGCCACTCTCCGTCGTAGCCGACCTCGACGTGGGAGATGTCGCGAAGCTGATGCAACCGGTGCCTGCGGGGCTCAAGGGGCCGCTGCGGGCGCACGCCACGGCACAGCTGGCAGGCGGCCGCGTGACCCTGCGGCTGAATGCATCGGGCGATCTTGATTCCACGCTGGCGGCCCTGCATCCCTGGTTCCGCGGCTCCGAAACTGCGGATCTGCGTGGCAGTTACACCCCCGGCGAGATACGGCTCGATCAGCTCACGGCAGCCAACCAGGCTTTGAATGTCGCACTCAGCGGACGGCTATCGGCGCCGAAGCGTCTGGGCGCGCCCTGGAACCTGTCGGGAAAGACCAAAGGGACGCTGTCAGATCTTTCGTTGTTGCTGCCGGCCCTGTCCGGCCAGGCCGACGTGCAGGCAGATCTGAGCGGCACCATCGCGGCGCTGCATCTCACCGGCACTGTGCAAAGCGCGCTGTCAGTTCACAACTCCCCACCCGGCGCGTTGAGCGGGAGCTTCGAACTCGCGGGCCTGCCGCGCGCCCCCGAGGCGCAACTGCAAGTGCATGGTGTGCTCGCAAGTCAACCGTTGACCCTGCAGGCTGCGCTTCAGGTTCATCCGGGACAGGACATCCATATCGGGCTGCCGCAGGCTGACTGGCAGAGCCTGCATGCCCAGGGCGACCTCACGCTGACGCAGAACCTGGATCAGTCACATGGCCAGCTCAAATGGACGATCACCAATCTCGCAGACCTCAACGTGCTGCTGGGACAACATTTGGCGGGAAGCCTCGCCGGCAACCTGAATCTGGTCGCGGACAACGATGCGGGCGCCAATAACGCCCATGTGCAGACCAGCCTGCAGGTCACGACCGAAAACCTGACGGTCGGTAATTTGAAGATCAATGGCAGCCTGACGGGTAGCGGTCCGCTGCATGCTTTGAAACTGTCGCTCGCGGCGCAGTCGCCGATCCTGGGCACGCCGTCGCACATTGCCGCCGAGGCGCTCCTGGATGCCGGCAAGCGCGATCTGAATCTCACTTCCCTGACCGGCCAGGTGCATCGCGTGGATGTGAAGCTGCTGCAGCCGGCCCAGGTTGACTTCGCAAATGGCCTGTCCGTGTCCGGGCTGCGGGCGAGCCTTGCGGATGCGATCTTCACGGCCGGCGGTCAGATTGCGCCGCAGCTGCAGCTGAAATCAGAATTGGTGGATGCGACACCGGGACTCATCGACGCCATTCTGCCCGGCTACCTGCAGTCCGGCAGCCTCAAAGCCGCACTGCAGCTGCAAGGTTCGCTCGCGCATCCGCTGGGCCGACTGGAACTGACCGGCAAGGACCTGAGCGCCGCCGGCGATGCGTCCAGTTTGCCGCCCGCCCAATTGTCGGCGAACGCTGAGCTGACTGCCGACGGGGTCCGGATCGCACTGCACTCCTCGGCCGGGGAGTCCTCGCATCTGAGCGTGGAAGGGACCGTGCCGTGGAACGGCGCCATTGCCGTTCAGGCCACGGGCCACATGGATCTGACGCGCCTCAATCCGCTGTTGGAAAGTGTCGGGCGCCGTATCAACGGTACGGTGGACGTCAACGCTCAAGTCGCCGGAACCTTCGACACACCCAGCGTGAAGGGCACGGTGCAGTTGCACAAGGGTGCCGTCCATGACTATCGGCACGGGATTGATCTGACCGAGATCGAAGGAACGCTGGAGGGCACGCAGAAGGAACTGAAGATCACGCAGCTCTCGGCGCACGCCGCGACCGGCACCATTACGGTGAGCGGCACACTGGGTATTCTGCAGGGCGGTTGGCCGCTGGACCTCAGGCTCACTGCTCGCAATGCGCAACCTTTCTCCAGCAGCATCGTCTCGGGTGTCTTGAACGCGGATCTCACGATGACGGGGACGGCGTTACATCAGTTGATGCTGGCCGGCACGATCAACGTGAATCGTGCGACGATTGATATTCCGAACAACTTTCCGCCTAACGTCGCGGTCCTCAATGTGCGTCGACCGGGCGAGCAGGTCGACGCCCCTGTCGCCCGTGGCCCCGAATTCGATCTCAAGGTCAGCCTCAATGCGCCGCGCCAGATCCTGGTGCGCGGGCGCGGCCTGGACGCCGAGCTCGGCGGCAAGATACAGATTGCCGGCACTGCACGGGCCCCGACCGTCGACGGCGGATTTGACCTGCTGCGCGGTCAGTTCACCCTCGCCGGCAGCCGTCTGACCTTCAAGTCAGGTCGGGTCGGCTTCGCCGGCTCGGATGTGACGGGCAAAATCGATCCGACCCTGGATTTCACGGCGGAAGCGACCGCGCTCGACACGACTGTCACCCTGCGAATCACGGGCGTGGCCGATGCCCCGCAGTTTGATCTCACGAGCGTTCCGCAGTTGCCGCAGGATGAAATCCTCGCGCGCCTGCTGTTCGGTGAGAACGCGGGACAGCTGACGGCCCTGCAGGCCGCACAGCTGGGTGCGGCGCTCGTCACCCTGACGGGCGTCGGCACAGGACTCAATCCGCTCGCGGAAGTGCAGAAGCATCTGGGACTGGATCGGCTCTCGGTGGGCAGCAATGACACCGGCCAACCGGGGAGCACGCAGAACAATGGCGCGACCATCGAAGCGGGCCGCTATGTGACGCCGCGGATCTTCGTCGACCTCAAGCAGAACACCACGGGTGCCACCCAGCTTGGGGTGGCCGTCGATCTGACGAGCAAACTCAAACTGCAGACGCAGATCGGTACCGGGACGGCGACCGTGCAGGGCACGACTCCGGACAATGATCCCGGCAGCAGCATCGGACTATCGTATCGGTTTGAGTACTGAGCGGCCGAGGATGCCATCCAGGGCGCGCCGCGCCTGAAAGCCGCTCTGCGTGAGCCGTCGCAATACCTCACCCGGGACATCCCGTCCGCTGGTGAGCTTGTTGGGCGAGCCGGTGTAGTGAAACAGCGTTCCACCCGGCCGCAGCACCCGCGCCAGCTGCTCGTAGAAGTGGCGCGAATACAGCTCACCGGCAATACCGAACCGGGGCGGGTCGTGCAGGATCACATCGAACGTGGCATCGGCCAGGGTTTCGATATGGGTCTCGATGCCGGTATTCAGCACCTCCAGCACCGGGTCCGGTGGTGGTGACCACGGATTGAGATCACGCAGCCACAGCACCTGGGGATTCTTCTCGCACGACAGCACCCGCGCCGCCCCGCGCCGCACACACCAGGCGGCGAAGTAGCCGAGGCCACCGCAGGTATCGAGCACCCGCCGCTGTCGCACGCCGACCAGGTCCACCTTGCGGCGCGCGTCCTCGAAGGGGGATTCGCTGACCGTCGGCAGCATCTTGATGCCATCGATCTCGAACGTCGGCGCGCCCCACTGCGTCGGGACCAACTTGATCAGCGAACCCAGATATGCCGACGCCGGCGCAAACTGCGTGCCGGTCCAGTAATAGATGGTGCGATCCTTGAGAGCTGCCGGCCAGGGGTAGAGCGAGCCGTGCCAGCTGAAGCCGCCCGGTGTGAGTGCCACCGCACTTACCGTCAGCCCCAGATCAAGCGAACACTCACACTCACTGGCGCCGCTGCCGCGCGCCTGCGCCAGCTGCGCCTGGGTGGCAGCGGTCAGCAGCGGCCCGCGTGACGACACACCGGTCAGTGCGACTCCTTGCTGACCAGGAACTTCACCAGCTGCACCACCTGGTCGGCGCCGCCCGCGCTTTCAGTCGTCAGCCGGTATTTGCCATTGACGACGATGGTGGGCGTGGAGTCGACTTCGCCATGCAGCATGAAGGCATCGTCGGCCTTCATCTTCACTTCCACGGCAAAGGATTGGCTGACCGTCAGGAACCGGTCGACCGGGATACCCGTGAGCTTGTTATAGACCCTGGCGGCATCCTGGATCGTGGGCTGCGGACTCTTCAGCCGATTGGTCTGCAGATCCACCACCCCGAGTTCACCTGACTTCCAGACGGCATCGAAAATGCCCTCGTTTGCACGCTCGGCGATGCCGAGGGCTTCGGCGGTGACAAAGGCGCGCTGGAACATCGGCCAGTCCTCGGACGGATTGAATGAAGCGGGCAGCATCGTGAACACCACGTTGGGCGGCAGACTCGCCTTCAGCTGTTTCACGACGGGGCGGAACTCGGAGCAGTGCGGGCAGCCGTAGGAGAACACCTCGGTCACCTCGACCTTGCCCGGCGGCGCCGTGGTATGCAGGGCGGGCGTGATGTTGAAATAATTCTTACCCTCGGTCCATTGCGTCTGCGCCGACGCCACCAGGGGCAGGGCAGTGGCGGCAAGAGCGAACAGGGCTACTAGGCGTCGAGTCATCTGCTGAGTTTCCTTAGGCTTACTTACTTGGGGGACCTGCGGGGGCGGTGCGGGGCTGCCGTGTGCTCGAGGTCGGAGGCCCAGGGCTCTGTGTTCCACAGCCGAAAGCCCCCCGTGAAAGCGTTGGAGTTGTCGCCGGCGCGCGTGCCCGGTGGCAGATTCCTGAGCTTCGCGAGGTTGCCGCCGCCCAGCACAACGTATTCAACCTCCAGCGCCACGCGCAAGCGCTCCACGACATCGAAGACGGCCTCCCGCCAGCGCTTCTTGCCCAGGCGAGCGAGGCCGGCGATGCCGACATATTCCTCAAAAGTGTGATTTTTGCGATACGGCAGGTGCCCCAGCTCCATCGGTGCGATGACGCCATTGAGGATCATCGCCGAACCGAGCCCCGTGCCAAGTCCCAGGAACAGCATCCGGCCGCCTTCATAGCTGCCGATCGCCTGCATGGCCGCATCGTTGATGATGCGAACGGGTTTGCCGAGCGCCTTGGTGTAATCGAATTTCACCCACCCCTTGCCGAGGTTGTGCGGTTCGATGGAAGGCTGTCCATGCGAGACCACGCCCGGGTATCCCATCGCGACGGCGTCGAAACCCCACCCCTCGGTCATGGCGCGTACGCCCTTGACCATTTGTGCCGGCGTCAGCGCCGGATTGGAGTCCATGCGTCGCTCGGTATCCCGCCCCGGCTTCATGCCCGAGAGCAGAACCTTCACATGACTGCCGCCGATATCGATGGCCAGGACCCGGCGGGCGCGACGTTGACTGTTCATTGGCGGATACATTCTTCCAGTGGTGCCCGGAGCCGGAATCGAACCGGCATGGAGTTGCCCCCGAGGGATTTTAAGTCCCTTGCGTCTACCAATTTCGCCATCCGGGCGCGGGAGTGCCGGCAGGGTCGCGATTCTACAGAACATTGCCCCCGCCGGTGGCCTTTGCGACCTCTCAAGGGATGGCGATAAGCCACTGACTTTGCGAGACTACGCGATTATTTGGCGGCGTCCCAAGGGGCCCATGTCCGCATCGATTCTACGGGCCGAAAATCTGCACCTGTGGCGCTCCGAGCGGCATGTCCTGAAGGGCGTGGAACTCACGGTGCGGGGCGGGGAACTGCTGCAGCTCACCGGGGTCAACGGTGCCGGCAAGACGACGCTGCTGCGCGCGCTGTGCGGGCTCAATCACCTGGAGGAGGGCCGCGTCTACTGGAACGATCAGGACGTGCGCGCAGATCGTGCCGGATTCCATGCCGCGCTGGTGTACCTGGGCCATGAGCCGCCGCTGAAACCGGATCTGTCCGGGGTCGAAAACCTGCGTTTCTGGACCGGGATGCGTCGCCGGGTCACGCGCGCGGCGATCGACGAGGCGCTGCGTAGCACCGGAGCCGGCGGGTTCGGCACGCGGCCGGTGCGCACGCTGTCCGCCGGTCAGCGTCGCCGGGTGGCACTGGCCGGGCTGCTCCTCGCCGCCGTGCCCCTGTGGCTGCTGGATGAGCCCACGACCAACCTGGACACCGAGGGCCAGCACCTGGTGGCCACGCTGGTGGACGCGCACCTGCAGGCAGGCGGCCTTGCGATCGCGGCCGTGCACCATGGGCTGGGGATCGAGCCGGCGCGCCTGCGCGAACTGAATCTTCTCGCGTGATGCCCGAAGGTCTCACGCCGCCCCTGACGGCCGCGCGCCTGGTCATCACGCGCGACCTGACGCTGGCGTTCCGGCGGCCGGAGCAGCTGCTGCATCCGCTGGCGTTTTTCGTCATGGTGACGACCCTGTTTCCCCTGTCCGTGTCCCCGGAGCTGTCGCAGCTGCGCGCGATCGCCCCGGGCGTGCTGTGGGTCGCGGCGCTCCTGGCGGCACTGCTCGCCCTGGAGTTCCTGTTCCGCGATGACGCCCAGGACGGCACGCTCGAGCAATATGCCCTGTCGGGACAGTCCCTGACCTGGCTGCTGCTGGGCAAGACCGGCGCCCATTGGCTGCTGACCGGGGTGCCGCTGTCGCTGATGGCCCCACTGATGGGTTACACCCTGGGCGTGCCAGCCGCGGCCAGCGCCGGTATCATGGTAACGGTAGCGCTCGGCAGCCTGGCCCTGAGCTTCATCGGATCCATCGGCGCGGCGCTGACCTTGGGCGTACGGCGCGGTGGCGTGCTGCTGTCCATCTTGATCCTGCCGCTGGCAGTCCCGATTCTGATCTTTGGCAGCCGGGCCACCGAACTGGCCATCCGCGGGGAAGCCTATGTGGCACCCATGGAACTGCTGGGGGCCATCGTGGTCCTGTCTTTCACCCTTGCACCGCTGGCCGCCGCTGCCGCCGTGCGCATCAGTCTGGAGTAGAAGCGTGACGTGGACGTGGTTTCACCGGCTCGGTTCGCCCCCGTACATCTACCGGCTGGCCGGCAGATTGACACCGTGGTTCGGCTGGATCGCCGCCGTGCTGCTGCTGGGCGCGCTGTTCGACGGCCTGGTGCTCGCGCCGCCGGATTATCAGCAGGGTGATGGGTTTCGCATCATTTACGTACACGTGCCGACCGCCTGGCTGTCGTTGATGATCTATACCTGGATGGCCGTGGCAGCCGCCGTGGGTCTCATCTGGCGTATCAAGGTCGCGCACGCGGCAGCGGCTGCCTGCGCGCCGATCGGCGCCTCGTTCACGGCGGTCGCGCTGGTGACCGGCATGCTGTTCGGCAAGCCGATGTGGGGCGCCTATTGGGTCTGGGATCCGCGGCTCACCTCTGAGCTGCTGCTGCTGTTCCTCTATCTGGGCTACATGGGCCTGCGGGCGTCATTTGATGATCTCCAGCGTGCAGATCGTGCCAGCGCCGTGCTGGCGATCGTGGGAATCGTTAATGTACCGATCGTGCACTTCTCGGTCATTTGGTGGAACTCGCTGCATCAGGGCTCATCCCTGAGCCTCACGGGCAAGGACACGATTGCGACCCCGATGCTGATCCCGCTGCTGCTGAGCATGCTGGGCTTTACTTTGTATTTCCTGGCCGTGGTGCTGGTCAGGCTGCGCGGCGAAGTGCTGCGCCGGGAGCGCGCCGCCAGCTGGATCGGCGAGGTGGTGGCGCCGTGAGTCATTTTTTCGCCATGGGCGGTTATGCCCGCTACCTGTGGCCCTCCTACGGCGTGACGCTCTTGGCCGTCGTCGCCAACATCATCTGGGCCCGCGGGTTGCTGCGGCGGGCAAAGACCGAGGCCCGCCGCCGCCTCGACATGCAAGGTGAATCGCCATGACTCCGCAACGCCGTAAACGTCTGTACCTGGTGCTCGGGATCGTGGTGGGAGTGGGCGCGGCCGCCGCACTGGCGCTCTCCGCGTTCCGCCAGAACGTGACGTTCTACTTTATTCCAACCCAAGTTGCCGCCGGCGCGGTCCATGGTGATCAGAGCTTCCGACTCGGCGGCATGGTGAGCAAGGGCAGCGTGCAACGCGCGGCCGGCAGTCTGCAGGTGCGCTTCGTGCTGACTGATTTCAAACATGATGTGCCGGTGACGTATACCGGCGTGCTGCCGGATCTGTTCCGTGAGGGACAGGGCGTGATTGCCCACGGACACCTCGGCGCCAATGGCGTGTTCGACGCCGATGAAGTGCTGGCCAAGCACGATGAGAAATACATGCCGCCGAAGATCGCCGGTACGGCGCCGCCGACCGCGGCAATGCAGGGAGGAGGCTGATGCTGCCTGAACTGGGTCACTTCGCGCTGGTCCTGGCCCTGGTGCTGGCCGGACTGCAGGCGTTCTTCGGCATCGCAGGTCCGGCGCTCGGTCGTGACCGCTGGGTGGCAGCCACCACCTCGGCCGTGGCCGGGCAGTTCGTCATGGTGGCGACGGCGGTGGGCATCCTGGTGTACGCCTTCGTCAATTTTGATTTCTCGGTGCTCTATGTGGCCGAGAATTCCAACTCCGCGCTGCCGCTGATGTACCGGATCGCGGCCCTGTGGGGCGCCCATGAAGGATCACTGCTGTTGTGGATCTTCCTGCTGGCGGTGTGGACGTTGGCGGTGGCGATCGTCTCCCGCAACCTGCCGGAACGGTTCGCCGCGCGCGTCCTGGGCGTGCTCGGGGTCCTGAGCTTCGGCTTCCTGCTGTTTACGCTGGCAACCTCGGACCCCTTCCGGCGTCTGATTCCCGCGGCAGCCGATGGCCACGACCTCAACCCGCTGCTGCAGGACCCGGGGCTTGCCGTGCATCCGCCGATTCTCTACACCGGGTATGTGGGCCTCGCGGTGGCCTTCTCGTTCGCCTGTGCGGCGATGCTCGAAGGCCGCATGGATCCCAACTGGGCGCGCTGGACCAGGCCATGGACCACGGCGGCGTGGGCGTTCCTGACCTGCGGTATCACGCTGGGCAGCTGGTGGTCCTACTACACGCTCGGCTGGGGCGGCTACTGGGAATGGGATCCGGTGGAGAATGCCTCCTTCATGCCCTGGCTGGTCGCCACCGCCCTGATCCATTCGCTGGCGGTCACGGAGAAGCGCGGGCTGTTCAAGAGCTGGACGCTGCTGCTGGCGATCCTCGGGTTCTCGCTGAGTCTCTTGGGAACCTTCCTGGTGCGCTCGGGCGTGCTGGTCTCGGTACATTCGTTTGCCGCCGATCCCTCCCGCGGGCGTTTCATCCTGGCATTCCTCGGCATCGTGATCGGCGGTGCATTGGCCCTGTATGCCTGGCGCGCACCGCTGCTGAAGTCGAACGCGGGCTTCGATCTGCTGTCGCGTGAGAGCTTCCTGCTGTTCAACAACATCCTGCTGGTGGTGGCTGCAGCCACGGTGCTCGGTGGCACGCTTGCGCCGCTGATCGGCGACACGATGGGACAGACCTCGCTGTCGGTCGGGCCGCCTTACTTCCGGCCCACGTTCCTGCTGGCGATGGTGCCGCTGCTGCTGCTGCTTTCGGTGGGCATCCATGCCGCCTGGAAACGCGGCCGGCTTGAGGTCGCGGTAAAACCGTTGGTGGTGACACTGGCAGTGGCGGGCATACTCGGTGCCGCCACCGTGTTCGGCTTCTATGGCGGCCGGCACGCGCTGGCGATCACCGGTTTCACCATCGGCGGCTGGATCATCCTGTCCTCCCTGCTGGACCCCATTGACCGCCTGCGGCGGCATCTGAGCCTGTCGCGCGCCGTGCTGGGCATGACCCTGGCGCATATCGGTCTGGCCGTGGCGGTGATTGCGCTGACCGGCGTGGAGTCCTATACCAGCGAGCGCGACATCGCACTGGGCAGGGGTGAAAGCGCCCACGTGGGCGACTACGACTTCAGGCTCATGGGCACCCAGGAGCTCGAGGGTCCCAACTACAGCGCCACGCGCGCGACCGTGGACGTGAGCCGCGCGGGCCGGATGATCACCACGCTGTATCCGGAGGTGCGCCAGTTCTGGGTGCAGCAGCAGACGCGCAAGATCGCCGGCATCTACAACCTGCATGGCACGGACCTCTTCATCGCCCTGGGCGATAATCTGGGCGCCGGACGCTGGAGCCTGCGCGCGCAGATCCGGCCGCTGATCACGCTGCTGTGGCTGGGGCCGCTGTTCATGGCCTTAGGCGGCGCCCTGGCGCTTTCGGATCGCCGCTATCGCCTGGAACGGGCCGCCGCGCGCGCCGGCGTTGCCGGCACGGCGCACGGAGAGGCGCAGTGAAATCGCGATTCCTGATCCCGTTGGGCATCTTCGTGCTGCTGGTGGTGGTGCTCATTGTGGGTCTGAATCATTCCCGCGAGGTGGGCGTACTGCAGTCCCCGCTGGTGGGCCACCAGATCCCCGACTGGGAATTGCCGATGCTCACGGATCCTGCCAAACGCATGGGTTCGCGCGAGCTGAAAGGGCAGTGGTACGTGCTCAACTATTGGGGAGCGTGGTGCTACGCGTGCCGGGTCGAACACCCCACACTGCTTCAGGCGCAGCATGACGCGCGGGTCCAGATCATCGGCGTCGACTGGGTGGCGGGCAATCAGGATGAGAACGCCCAGGCCCTGGAGTGGCTGGCGCGGCTGGGTAATCCCTACAGCACGGTGGTCACCGATCTCGATGGACGCACGGCCATCGACCTTGGCGTCGCGCAGGCACCCGAATCCTTCCTGGTGAATCCGCAAGGCGTGATCGTCTACAAGGAGCCAGGCATCATCACTCCGGAGATCTGGCGCCGGGAGTTCCTCGCGCGCCTGCCACCGCAGTCCACCGCGCCGGTCGCGAACGAAGGTGGTTCGTGAGGACACTGAGCACAGGCGCCATCCTGCTGATGATTCTGCTCGCACTCGCCCCGGCGCACACGGCCTGGGCGGTGGACCCGGCGAGGATGTCCGATCCGGCGCTGCAGGCGCGCTACGAGGTGTTGATCCACGAGCTGCGATGTGTGCAGTGTGAGAACAACTCGCTCGCGGACTCGGACGCCTCGATCGCCGCTGATCTGCGGCACCAGATCCGCGACATGCTGGCGGCCGGCAAATCCGACCAGGAGATCAAGGACTACCTGGTCTCCCGCTACAGCGAATTCATCCTCTTCCGGCCGGCGTATTCGTGGCGCAACGCGTGGCTGTGGGGACTGCCGCTGCTGCTGCTGATCCTCGGGGTCGTGATTGCCGTGCGCGTGATCCGCCAGCGCGGCGCGTTGGTGGACAACGAGGATGACGTGGACGTCTCGCACTCATGATCACTTTCATCGTCATTGCCGCCGCCATGGCCCTCGCCGTGAGCGCTGTGATCGCAGTACCCCTGCTGTCCCGCCGTCGTGCCACACCGCAGTCCCCCTGGACGGCGATGGCGGTGCTGGTCGTACTGCTGCTGGGCGCCTCGGGGCTGTACGGCGCCTTCAGCAACTGGAACTGGTCGCAGCCCCAGAGCGATAACGCGGACAGCTCGCCGCAGTCGATGGTCGCCTCGCTCGCGCGGCGCCTGGCCCGCAACCCCAGTGATCTTGAAGGCTGGCTGCTGCTGGGCCGCTCATACAGTGTGCTGCAGGAAACCCCGCTCGCCATCCGCGCCTACGAGCGTGCCAACGAGCTGGCGCGGGGCACCAACGTTGATGCGCTGCTCGGCCTCGCCGAGGCATTGATTTCGCAGGACGACACCCAGCTTGCGGGCCGCGCCGGACAGTTGGTCGAGCAGGCGCTGACACTGGCGCCGACCTCACCCAAGGGGCTGTTCTACGGTGCGGCCGCCGCCATCCAGCGCAAGGATCTGCCCCTGGCACGCCAGCGCTTCGTCGCGCTGCTGGCGGAGAATCCGCCGCAGAACGTGCGGCCCATCATCCAGCAGCAGATCAATGCCATCGACCAGGCGCTGGGTACGGCAGCGCCGGCAGCCGACGAGGTCCCCGGGCCCACGGCCGCGCAAGGCGGCGGTGACATGGCTCGTGTGCGCATCAATATTACACTCGCGCCTACGCTTAAGCTTGGCGACAAGGGCCATGCGCCGCTGTTTGTGTTTGTACGCGACCCCCGCGCCGCCGGTCCGCCGCTCGCCGTGAAACGTCTCACGGCGCATTTTCCGCAGGTCGTAGAGCTGTCATCCGCGGATGCGATGCTGGCGGGTCATGGCATGCAGATCGGACAGGATGTGGAGATCGTCGCGCGCCTTTCCGGGACCGGCGGGCCCCTCGCCCGCAGCGGCGATCCGTTTGGATCAACCGCTTATCACGTCGGGGCGACGGGCAGCGCCACCGTTGTCATCGATCGGCTTACACCGTGACGGCATTTCACCGCTAACACATTGCAGGTGACAGGCATACAGTCGGAGTGGCTCGTAATGCACGCGCGACGATGGTGCGTGATTGATGTTGAACCTGTGCATTTTCGAGCTGCCTGACAAGTATCAAGTATAGGGTGCAAGGTGCCTGGTGCTTGTCTTACAAGCTCTTAGAGTCGTTGTAAGACACCGCGGCATGCGTCTTGCTTCAGTCCCCGCTTAGGGACGTCCTCATGATGATCGCAAGGAGATCCGGAATGGCACAAGCAAGAGGTGCGGAAGGCCGAACTTCCAACCGAGGGTTCGCTTCAATGAACCAGGAACGGCAGCGTCAGATAGCCAGCATGGGTGGCAAGGCGGTTCCGGATTCCAAACGCAGTTTTTCGCAGAATCGGGACCTGGCCGCACAGGCGGGCCGCAAAGGCGGACAGAGCGTACCGGGAGAGAAGCGCAGCTTCTCGCAGAATCGGGAGCTTGCCGCGCAGGCGGGTCGGAAGGGTGGACAGAGCGTACCGGATGAGAAGCGCAGCTTCTCGCAGAACCCGGGACTGGCCGCGGAAGCCGGGCGCAAGGGCGGACAGGCCAGCCATAGTGGCTTACCGCATGATCATGATGCCCTGCCGGCAGCCACGAATGTCGTGAACCGGCGTCCGGGTGGAGCGAGCTAGGGCCGCACGCAAAGCGCGGCGCGTGCAAACTTTACGCGCCGGAATGCATAAGTTGCACTCGGACCGGGTCAAGGCTCCTCGCCCGACCCGGTCCAGAGGATCAATCCGGGGCCTGACAGACCTCGGCAACAATGCGGCTGATTTCCTCAGGATCGATGGGTTTGACCAGATGTCGGTCAAAGCCGGCGGTGCGTGCGCGCCGCTTGTCATCCTCCTGACCCCAGCCCGTCTGGGCACACAGCAGCGTCGATTGGGCCCACGGGCGGGTACGCAGACGCCGCGCGGTTTCATAGCCGTCGATTCCCGGCATGCCAATGTCCAGCAGCACCACGTGGGGCTGAAATTCCTCGGCAATCTGTAGTGCCTCGAGGCCGTCGGCGGCGGTACGCACCTCGTGACCCTCGATGTCCAGCATCAGGGCAAGGCTCTGCGCGCCATCACGGTTGTCATCGACGATGAGCACTCGGGCGTTGCTGCGCCCGGCGTGAGGGGCAACAGATTCGGCCGTCGGCGGCGCTACTGCCCGCAGCGCCGGAACGTTCAACAGGTTCAACTTCACCACAAAACTGCTCCCCTGGCCCGGGCCATCGCTATGGACTGAACCAGTCCGATCTGGCTGTCGCCTGGTCGGTATCGGCCACCCGCAGGACGTGGATGGCACTGCGCATGGCGGCCAGCGGATTGCGCATTTCGTGCGCGAGGGTGGCGAAGAACTCCTTGCGGTCACGCTCACATTCACCAAGAAGCATTTCGAGCTGGTCGCGCTCGGCCAGGACGGTCCGCAGGCGTGCCTGCAGCTTTCGGTCGGGGCTCGCAGAATCGACGGGTGTCATGGCGGAAGATCCCAGCAAGAATCAGGCCGCGCCCGGGAACCGCACCACGAAGC
>Ga0302314_10003057_pt1 | contig 30962 bp, 22 predicted proteins | sample III_Palsa_N2_3_FD_200533 | JGI IMG/M metagenome (GOLD analysis project Ga0302314, IMG submission 200533) | Peat permafrost microbial communities from Stordalen Mire near Abisko, Sweden - III_Palsa_N2_3 | ecosystem: Environmental > Terrestrial > Soil > Palsa > Peat permafrost | place: Sweden... | reverse complement strand
GGCCTTCGGTAAACGAATCGGAGCCGCGCATTGGATGGTCAATCGTTGGTTTCCAACGATAACGCGCCGGCCCGACGGTTGGTGGACCGTCAGGTCAGGTATTTCAGCAGCCTGCTAGGACAAGCTCCCACCACAGTTGCAGGCGACCTCGCTCGGCTTCAGCAGACTCGAACCTGAACTGCCCCGCTAACGATCTCTACCTCGAGAGTCGAATTGTCAGGAACCTCCCCGAAGAGCGCCCTCGCAATCGCTGCGACAACGTGTTGTTCGACCGCTCGCTGAAGCGGGCGCGCGCCGTACCTCGGGCTAAAGCCAGCGCGCGCAACGAAGTCGACCACCTCGGGCGAGATGCGCAACGACAGGCCACGACGCAGCAGGCCTTCGCGCCGCGCCAGCGACTGCAGTTCCTTGCGGGCGATCGCCGCGATCGCATCGCGGTCCAGGGGCGCGAAGTGCACGAGACGGTCGATTCGATTGAAGAACTCGGGGCGGAAGAACTGCCGGATCTCGTGCGTCGCGTCGTCGCCCGAGTCCGCGCTCGCGAAGCCGGCCGAGGCACCCTGACGCACGCCGAGATTGGTTGTCATCACGATGATCGAGCCGCGGAAGTCGGTGACGCGGCCATGGCTGTCGCGCAGTCGGCCTTCGTCGAGAACCCCCAGCAGCATGTCGAACACCGACGCGTCGGCCTTCTCGATCTCGTCGAGCAGCACCACCGAGAACGGCCGCTGCCGGACGTGCTCCACCAGCTTGCCGGGACGCTTGCCGGTGCCGATCAGGCGTGCGATCTGGAACGCGTGCTGGAACTCACTCATGTCGACGCGGAACAGCGGATCGACGCCGCTGCTGGCGCCGTAGAAGTAGCTCGCGAGCGCCTTGGCAGCGGCCGTCTTGCCGACGCCTGTCGGACCGGCGAACAGCAGCGTGGCGATCGGCTTCGCCGGGTCGTTGAGGCCAGACTTGAACAAGTAGACCACGTCCTTGAGCTGGCGGATCGCGGCATCCTGGCCGAACAGCTGGCCCGCGAAGAACGCCTGCACCTCGGCGTCGTCGAGCGGCTGGTCGTCGCGCAGGAAGCGCTCGGGCAGCCCGGTGAAGCGCGCGAACTGCGTGATCGCGCGGGTCTCGGTCACCACGGTCTGGTTGTCGGCGAGCGCCTCGCGCACGCATTCGCCGAAGAAGCGCATCGCCTTGCCGGGGAAGCGTTCGTAGCGCACATAGCGATGCAACAGCCGGTAGCCCGCATCGAGTGCCGCACGCTCGATCTCCACCTGCTGCGCGCCCTTCACCTGCGCAGCGAACAGATCCAGCACGCGGCGTGCGCGCTGGCCGTCCATCTCGGGGAGAGTCATCGGCTCGAAGCAGTCGACGAAGGCAGGCAGAAGGCGGCGCGCGGCCTCGAGCTCGCCCGGGCTGGCCTCGCCGACCAGGCGCAGCGTGCCGCGCCTCAGGGCCGGCAGAAGGTAGGCGGCCATCGACTCCTCGGGGCCTTCACCGCCGACCTGCAGCAGGTTCAGGAAATCGGTGACCCAGAGGACGCCGCGGGAGACGTCCAGCCACTGGATCGCCTGGTCGCACAGCGCCTGCCATTCGCCGAGGTACTTCGCGCGGCCGACCAGGCGCTCGGAGTTGCTTCGCCAGAAGGTGGGCGGCGCGTCGCTGCCGCTGGTGGCGCAGTGCGCCTTGCGGATCGCGTCGGCGATGACCACACTCTTGCCCACGCCGTGCTCGCCGACCAGCAGCAGGTTGCCTCCGCGCGCGAGCCGAGCGGCGATCTCGTCGACCAGCGCACCCTGCTCCCAGGCCGTCTCCGCGAAGCCGTGCGCCGGGCGGCGGCCGCCGGCATCGGGCAGGCGGTCGGCCACGATGGCCAATTGCGCATGCGCCTCGCGCACGTGGCGGGCCAGGTGCTGGCGTTCGGCGACGCGGTCGTCGCTGCGCGACTCGACCAGTTCCAGCCACGGCGTACCGCGGGGGACATAGCGCTGCGCCTCCTCCGGCGACTTGCCGTCCAGCCGGTCGCGCGTGTAATGCTGGATCAGCATCGCCAGTTGCGACTCGTCGTAGTAATGGAAGCTTTCGTCCAGCCACGGCAACCAGCACTTCAGCCAACCTTCGCTGGCCTTGGCGCCGTACACCGCGGCGACGGCGATCTCGGTCGGCGTGGGCACCGGAAAGCTGCCCTTGTCGGTCTGGTGTGCGAGATTGACCTGCACCTTGACGATGCGCAGCCGGGGATCGTCGATGTCGGGATCGGGCACGTAGCCATCGCGTTCGCGCTCGCGCTGCACGGCTTCCGCCAGCACAGCCTTGAGCCGCTTCGCGTTGCGCTCGACGCCCTCGAACTCCGTGCCCAGCAGGATGCCGAAGACCGAGTCGTCGTCGAGCTGCCAGCAGAGCAGTGGATAGGACAGAACGGCCATCTCAGTGCTCCTTGCCCGGTTGCGCGGTCGACGCCGCATCCCAGAGCATCAGACGCCAGTCGTCCTCGCCCAGCGGCTCGGCGAACTTGCGCACGCGTCCCGACCGAAGGTCGGTCATGCGGCGCTGCTCGCCGTCTCGCGACGGCTCGTAGCGGATGCGCACGATCTCGGTGGGCGCCAGCGTCCCTTCGTCGTCGGAGAGCGACCGCACGCACACCGCCAGCGGCACCGGTCGGTCGTCGCCTCGATACCAGAGGTGCACACCGCATTCGCCGGCGAACACCTCGGCAAGCCCTGCGCCCTCGAAGCAGCGAACGCCCGCGGCGGGCGACGCCAGTTCGTGCGCGTCGAGCTGCGACAGCAGCGCCGCATAGTCCGACCACGCTGCCTGCACGAGCGCCGCGCCGTCGCCGGCCTGCAGCGGTGCGATGTCGACGCGAACGCGGTCGATGCCGCGGCGCGCGAGGCTGTTGGCGCGCCGTTTGAGCAGACTCAGCTCGAGCTGCCAGCGGACCAGTTCCGCGTCGACGCCGCGTGTGGATGCGGACTCGGCTTGCAGCCGCTCGAAGAACTCGTGGATGTCCTGCCGCGCTTCCAGCATGTCGGCCATCGGCCTGCCGAACCAGCGCCACTCACGGCGCAGCGGCGCGATCGAAGACCGTCCCGTCGTCGGCGCCCGCCGCTCGGCGAGATCCCAGCAGCGCCGCTCAAGCACCTCGCGCAATGGATCAAGCCGCACCTGCAACGCACGCAGCGCGAAGGCGACGTCATTGCTTGGTCCGGTGTCCAGCCCGGCGACAAGGGAGTCATGCAGCGCCAACGCCTCATCGCGTACGCGCACGTAGCCCGATGCACCATCGTCCACCGGCAACAGCACCGGACGCGCAATCGCATACCGAAGCAGCGTCGCACGCGTGGCGAGCTCGCCCCGTGCGAACCCCACGTCCAGCAGCATGGGATCACCCGGCTGCGAGGACGCGATTCTTTGTGCGATCGGGCCGGTCAGCGCTCGCTCGATGCCGCGCTTGAGCGCGCGCGCACCCAGGGATTCATCGCGCCCGAGCTCAGCCAGGTGGTCCAGGGCCTCGGGTGCCACGTTGAGGAAGGTCAGGCGGCGCACGAAACCGTCGCGCGCTAGCACGCGCTCGAGCTGCAGCCGTGCAATGCCCGTGATGTCCTCGCGCGCCAGCGGGGTGAAGCTGACGACCTGGTCGATGCGGTTCAGGAATTCGGGCCGGAAGAATCGTTCGACGGCTTCCAGGTAGGTGTGCGCGGCGTCGCTCGCCTGCTGCGTGAAGCCGGTGCGACGCTCGGCGGCCGCAGCACCAAGGTTGGACGTCAGGATCACCACGCACTGCGAGAAATCGGTCGTGCGACCCAGCGCATCGGTGAGTCGCCCTTCGCCGAGCAGTTGCAGCAGCAGGTCGTGAACGGCCGGATGGGCCTTCTCGATCTCGTCGAGCAGCAGCACGCACGCGCGCCGCTGACGCACCGCAGACGTGAGCTGACCGTCGGGGCGCTGCGCGTCCCCGATCAGGCGGTCGAGCGCATCGGCATCCACGTACTCGTTCATGTCGAAGCGCACGAGGCCGCCTTCGTCGGCGAAAAGGTAGTCGGCCAGCAACTTGGCAGCCTCGCTCTTGCCCACGCCGGTGGGGCCGATGAACAGCAGCGACGACAGCGGCTTGCCCGGTGCCGCCAGCCCCGACTTGACCAGCGCGACGACGTCGACCAGGCGCGCCCGAGCCTGCGACTGGCCGACCAGCCGCGCCGCGAAATGGCTCGCGGCTTCGGACGGCGCGAGGCCGACGTGGCGCGAGAACAGACGCTCGCGGAAATGGAAGTCCGACAGGTAGGCCGCCATCACCTCGGCGCGTCCGACCGTCTGCTTCGCATGTCGCAATGCGAGGCGATCGAGTACGCGCAGCGCCGATCCGGGCAAAACCTCGTCGCTCGCGAATCGCCGCTCCAGCTTCAGCAGCTCGCCCATCGCCGCCGATTCGATGCGGCAGCCGTGGCGTTGCTCCAGCTCGGCGCGGCGCCAGCCGACGACGCGGATCGCGTCCGCGCGCGCCGGCGCATCGACGCGGATCACGCGGAACAAATCGGCGAATCGGCGGTCGCGCTGCTGCACCTTCTGCCAGGCCTCGGGGGTCGCCTCGCCGACCAGCGTGAACGCTCGGCGCTCGAGCTGCGGGCGCAGCACGTCGGCCAGCGTCAGCGAACTCTGCGAGCTCTTTCCCATGGACAACAGCGCGACCAGGTTGTCGCAGTAAAGGTGGTCGGCCTTGTCGATCGCATGCGTCTCGCGCAGCCGCGACTGGACGTGGCCCATCACCACCGCCATGCGGCGCTGCCATTGGCCGATGATGCTCATGCCCGAGATCACGCGCATCGGATCGAGCTGCCAAACCTTCTGCAGCTTGCTTCGCTGCCGTCCCGGCTGGCCGTCGATGTGGCGGCGCACCGCACCGTGCACCAGTGCCGTCTTGCCCGCTCCGCGCGGGCCCACCAGCACGAAAGCGCTCGAGTCGGCGCGGTAGATCGCCTGCTCCACCTCGGCAACCAGCGCGTCGCGCAGGATCGCCGTGCCCAGTTCATCGGGGTAGAGCTCATTCAGGTCGGTCGCCACGCGCGCCATCTCGGCGGGGCCGTCGCCGATGTCGTCGCCGCGCATTTTGGCGAAGCGGTCGGATTCCTCCTCGAACGGGAAGTGGCCATTGACTAGGTGCAGCGACAGCTCGAGTTCACCGAGCTCGTCGTTGGCCGAGGCCAGGTGGCGCAGCGGGTCGAACGCGTCGCCGAGCTCCTGGCGCCGCTCCCGGAAGAAACGCTGGATCGTTGCCACCAGGCGCTCGGTGCGTTGGGCGTGCGGCATGCTGCCGTCGCCGAGGTCGGCCACGATGCCGTCAAGCTGCGGCAGGCAGGCGTAGCGCCGGTCGCCCAGCGTGAAGTGCGCCGCGGCAAAGAGCCCCTCGATCCAGCGCCGGCCGGAGTCGAAGCCGAGCGGCACGAGCTCGAAGCGCAACGGCGGCGCGAACGTGAGCCACAGTCGCTCGTCCAGCGTCGCGCGCTCGCTGCGCGTGCCCTGGAAATGACGCTGGATGGCCTGCCGCAGCTTGTTGAGGGCAGACTCGTAGCGCTCTGCCGTCGCGTCAATCTCCGGCAGGAACAGGCAGCGCAGCCGATAGCCCGTCTCCTTGCGATGAGCGACCAGCAGAGGAATGCGCAATGCTTCCATCACGCGTCCTCCCCGAGCAGCATGCGGCCCATCAGGGCCTCGAACTGGCGATCGAGCGCGCGCCGCCAAGCCGCTGCGTCGGGGAACTCACAGCGCCAGCTGGCATCGGGGTCGATCAATTGACCGTCCTTGACCTGGCGATGCACGGGTAGTGCGTCGAAGAAGTGCTGCCGGTGCACGCCGACAGGCGTCTGGAATTGAGCCAGCGACGAGGGACGCATCGACACCCAGATGTCGGACTTGCGGTCGCCCTCGAACAGGCGCCAGACGCCGCCTTCGAGCCGCAGGAAGTCATAGACCGCAGCGCCGCGGCATTCGATCTCGAAGCCTACCAGGGTCGTGTTCAGTTTCTCAACCTGCGGCCACGCGAACTTGACGTACGGGCTCTGCGGCTTGTTTTCGGCCTCGGCTTCCCTCTTGCCACCCTCCTCGCGCAGGCGCACGACCTGCACGCGTGACTCGAAGCCTGCGAGTTGGAGTACGTCAACCCACGCCGCGAGCAGCATCGGCAGCAGGCGAGGAGCCGCGTACAGCCCTACGGTGCACAGGCCGCTGTCCGGCCGCATCGCGTAGAACGCACGCTGCTGGAAGGCGACGAAGCTGCGGCGCCAAGCCGCAACGTCGGGCGGAGTGAGCGCCTCGCCGGCGAGCGCCAGCAAGGCCTGGCCTTCGAGATCCATGATCTCGCCCAGCAACCCCTTCGCCTCTTGCAGCACCGCGTCGAGTTCACGCCACCGCGCAGCCTGCTGCGTGGTGTCCCAGTGCGGCAGCGTCGGCTCTTTGTGCCGCCGCTTCTCGTAGGCCTGGCGCTCGCGGTCGAGGCGGAAGACCTGGTTGACGAGGTTCACGTAGAGCGGCCCGTCGGTCACCCGCACCCAGTGACGGCGCGCGTCGGCAAGCGCGTCGGCGGCCAGCAAGGGCGCCCCGTCGACCGGGCGCTGGGAAGGCTCGACACGGATCACCGGCGCAGACTGTGCACCGACCTCGATCCGGACGACCACCGGCGTGACGTAGGCATGCGGTGCCAAGGCGTGGGCCAGCGGCAGCACGAGCTCGCGGCGCAGGCTGCGCTGCATATCGCGCGCTCCGTAGCGCGCGTCGCCTGGGAGTGTCGCGAGCTGGGCGGCAACACCTGCTTCTATGTGCAGGTCAGCGTGGCGCTCGAGCAGGCCGTCCCGCCGACGCAACAGGCCGATCTCGCGATCGATGATCGGTGCGCGTTCGGCAGCGGTCAGAGCGGCAAACGGAATGACATGGTCGATGCGGTTGAACAGTTCAGGCCGAAAGGCCTCCTGCACGACGCGCTCGAAGTGGCGTCTCGGATCGTCTCGTCCGGGGAGCAAACCCATCGTCGCGCGCATCGACGCCTCCGCGCCGAGATTGGAGGTCATCACCACGAAGCAGCCGCAGAAATTCGCAGTCACGCCATCGCCGCCGGTCAGGCGACCTTCACCGAGCACCTGCAGCAGAAAGTCGAAAAAGCTCGGGTGTGCCTTCTCCAACTCGTCGAACAGCAGGACCGAGAACGGCTGGCGACGCACCGCGCCGATCAGTACGCCCTCGTCGCGACCGAGGTCTCCCAGCAGCCGCAGCACGGCGGCCGGGTCGGCGTACTCGCTCATGTCGAAGCGGATCATGCGACGCGGGTCGCCGAACATGAACTCCGCCAGGGCCTTGGCCGTCTCGGTCTTGCCTACGCCCGTCGGGCCGATCAGCAGCAGCGAGGCAATGGGTTTGCCGGTGCGCGCCAGGCCCGTCTTGGTCGACGCCAACAGGCCGGTGACCACGTCCAGCGCGTCGGGCTGGCCGAACAGGCGGCTGCGGAAGAACGCGTCGACCTCGGCGAGATCGAGCGGCTGACGCGGATCGAGCATGCGCCGCGGCATGCCCGTCTCGGCGCAGAACGCCTCGATTGCATCGTCTCGGCCAAGGTCGGCCGTGCGGCCGCGCGCGTGCAGGATCAGCTCCTCGAAGAAGCGGATGCCCTTGCCCGGGAACCCCGAGTACGGCGAGAAGCGTCGCTGCATCGCGAGCAGCTCAGCGACGGCGTCCCTCGCGACTGTCACACGTTGGGCGTGCGCCAACGCGGACACCGCCTCGACCATGACTCGCTCCTGCGCGGGTTCGTCGAGTTCGGGCATGCGCACCACCTGGAACAGCGCGGCAAAGCCGGGCGAGCGCAGCTCCAGGCGCGCGAGCTCCTCGGGCGTCGCCTCGGCCAGCAGCATCAGGCGACCGCGCGCCAGCGGCTCCCGGAGCGCGTCGCCCAGGCTCACGGCGTTTCCCTGGTACTGGCCCACCTCGAACAGCTCCGCCAGGTGGCCGACATATAGCATCACGTCGCGCTTCGCCAGCTCACCGCACAGTACAGCCAGCGCGTGCTGCCAGGCGCCGTCACGCGTCAGCCCCTGGATCAGGCGCGCGGCGTTGGTCTCCCACGGGGCGGACTCGTGGCGCTGAGCGCGGTCGCCCACGTAGTGACGGATCAGCGCCGTCTTGCCGCTGCCCTCGGCCCCAACGACCAGCACGCTGCGAGCAAACGCGCCTTCGGCCGCGCGCCGCAGCATCGCCAGCGGCTCCTCCAAACCGATCATCACGCGCGCATCAGGCCGCGTCTCCTCGGCCACGCCCTTGAGCAGCGGCTCGCTTCGCTGGCGGAGCTGGCGCAGCGCCTCGGCGCCGTGGAACTCGAGCGACAACGTCACCGGCTTCAGTTCAACGTGCTCGAACCATGACGCCGCTACCTGCTTGCGCACGTCGGCCAGCCGGCCATTGCGGCGGTACTCCAGCACGATCGCCTCGACTACCGCCTCCCGCAGGCGCGCGGCATCGGCAAGCGCGATCACGCCGAGCGCCGGCACGCATCCGATCGCGGGCGCGCCCTCGACGTCGGCCGCTATGAACGCCACATGAGTTACTCGCCGCGCGGGCTGCGCCACCGGGTCGGCGCCTGCCGGTAGATCGATCACGAGTTCGCACCGCTCGAGCGTGGTGGCGGCCGTGAACTGCACAGTGTCCAGGTAGTGCCCCTTGTCGATCAGGTGCGCCTGCACGGCGCTCGCCATCTTGCGCGCCATCGCTGAGGCCGTGCTTCCGACCCAGGCCATGCCGGGGAAGACCAGCGGCGTGACGACGACCTCGCCTGACGACGTGGTCAGCTCGAAGAAGGCGAGGTGCGGTTGATTGGAGGTACCCATCGAGCGGTCAGGCTAGCGCACGCCTATCGATAGCGGAGGCGGCCCGCCGATTGCAGGCTTCTTGGTTTTTCATGTGCTGCGTCATCCCTTCCTCGGGATTCTCGCAGCTGAACACACCGGTCTAACGGAACGGCCGCCTCAGGACAAGAGCCCCATGCCCCTTACTAGCCTCGGGCATGTAGTTCGACAACGAGGATGACAGCCGCATAGGGCGCAGAGTGCACCCCATGCTCGCCATCCGCCCATCGTCAGGCGCCGAAGAGCGTCATCGGCTTCCGGCAGCCGATTCGACCTCGTACCGCACTTCGTGCGCCTCCCACGGCAGCGGAACCTCCCATCGATGCATCATGCGTTCGAGATCCCTCTGCTTGAGCGTGGTCTCGCGGGCGGCATTGCGCTTGAAGAGTGTGGCGCATGGCACCTCGAGATAGACGAGACGGACGTTGGCGTCGTATGCGTACAGCAGATCCAGCGTCTTACCACGCATCTGTTCACTGAGGTGCGTGGCGTTCCAGACGAAGGGCTCGCGACGCCGCAACAGCGCCTTCGCCTTGTCGACCGCGCGATGCGCCGCCAGCCCGTCGTTTTCACCGTGCTTCAAGCCGAGCTCCGCTTTCGCATCATCGAACGACACGACCTCGAGTCCCCGGGCATGGCGAGCCACCCAACTGTCCTTGCCCGAGGCCGGCAACCCGCTGAGCACGGTGACCTCCGAACCCGGAGCCTGGAACAGCGGCGTGTCGAGATGCAGCGGCGAGCCGCGCGCATACATCAAGCGTGTATGTACCGACGCTGCTGGGCGCGGACCGTCCCAGCAGCCGTCTTCGCGGGCGAGTTGCTCGAAGAGCATGATGTCGTCCAGCCGCGCTTGCTGGTCGACGCAGACACGGCCCTTCATGTCGGCGCGCGCGACACAGACCAGATCGGACAGGTCGAGGCTCCAGGACATCCTCCGCGCGATGAACTCGGGTGACTCGCCACGCCGAGAGTCGAACGCGAAGAACGGCACCTGGTGCACGGCGATGATGCGGGACACGGCCTCGCGCAGTGCGAACGGCACACCTGCCCGCCACAACAGCACACGCACATCGACCGCGCCGCGCCGTGAGTGACCGGGCTGCCCGACGTCGCCGGTCACTGGATCGACAACCGTGGTTTCGGGCTTGCACAGGTCGTGGAGCAGTGCCGCGAGGAACAACGTCTCGCGCCTCGTTCCGGTGGCGGTCCGGAAATGATCGGATTCCAACAGCGCGTCCAGCACCATGCGGGTGTGGATGCCGACATTGCCCTCCGCGTGATAGATCGGGCTCTGCGGCGTCGTCTCGAGCGCACGCAGGCGCGGAAAGACCTCGCAACAGTCGACCCAGTCGTAGCCGGCGCTGTCCTCGACAGGGCACAGCGCGCGGATCTCCTCGTAGTTCATATTCCTCTCCTTCTCGGGCGCGTTCAGGCGCCCGCAGGGTGATCGGTCCAGTCAACGGTAGGCTGCGGCGAATACAGGTCGGCCGCGGGCATCAAGCCGTTCGGAATCACCGGCCGCGTGCTGTGGTGCGATCCAGAATCGAGGATGGTCTGGACGAAGTCCGGACGTACCCACTTGTAGCGACCCAGCACCTGGTGTTCATCCTCAACCTTCACATACAGGCCTTCAGCCAAATCCGATTTGTCGGTCTGCTGCCAAGCCAGCGCGAGGTCAAGGCCCTGCCGTCGCACGGCCTGCTCGAAGGCCTCGCGCCAGTGCGTGCTCTTGGCCAACGACGGCCGAACCAGCGCACGCAACGCCTTCAAGTGGCGCGGCATGGGGCCGGCTTGCAGCACCGGCACGCTGACGACGGCCGAACCCGCCAACAACGCGTGCCGCCTCGGTGTGCTCAGGAATACGTCGTCGAAGCGGTCGTAGACGTCGAACTCGCAGAACCAGTGCGGCAGCCGGTCGTAGCTGACAGAGTGTTTGGCGAACATCCACTCGCCGTACATCACGTAGCGATCCTCGAGTACGCCGAGGAGGCGCGCCTCGTGCGCGCCAGCCCATTGCTTGAATGGCGCGAACTGCCGCTCGCGGCCACCGCCGACGAGGTAGGGAATCCAATCGGGCGGCCCGTGCGCAGCGGCGACGGAGCATTGTTCGGCGGTGCGCTTACAACTTCAGGGAAAGCCTTACTGGTCTTGTAGTGGACAACACCACTAATACCACTGAGACTCGTTCAGCCCCGACGCCCGCGCCGGCGCAGCCCATAACGAGGAGAACCCGAACATGCCCCATTCACTGACCCCGAACGAAAGGCGCGCTCGCCTCGAGCGCATCGCCGTGCTGGCGGCGGCCGTCGCTGCGACCGGCCTCGCCTCCGCCGGCGCCCACGCCACGACCGAGTGCCAGCCCTGGAATGCCGCGACGGCGTACGTCGCCGGCGACACCGTCACCGAGGCCGGCAACACCTACAAGGCCAACTGGTGGACGCAGGGCAACGATCCCGCGACCAGCAACGGCGCCACCGGCTCCGGCCAGCCCTGGACGATCACCGCCAGCTGCGGCGCCACGCCGCCGGCCCCGACGCCTCCCGCACCCACGCCGCCGACGCCACCGGCCCCGCCCGCTCCGACGCCGCCGTCCCCGCCGCCCGCCCCGACGCCGCCCGCGCCGGCGCCGACTCCGGTGAGCTGCGCGCCGTGGAACGCCGGCACGGCCTACAGCGCCGGCGCCGTCGTCACCGAAGGCGGCAAGGACTACCAGGCCAACTGGTGGACCCAGGGCGACGACCCCGCCACGCACAACGGCGCCACCGGCTCCGGCCAGCCGTGGACGATCGTGTCGAACTGCGCCGCGACGCCGACGCCGCCCGCGCCGACGCCGCCGTCCCCGCCGCCTGCCCCGACGCCGCCGTCGCCGCCGCCGGCTCCTACGCCGCCGTCCCCGCCGCCTTCGAGCGGCGCGCTGCCCGCCCACGTCCTGATGGGCTACTGGCAGAACTTCAACAACGGTGCGCCCGTGTTGACCATCGCGCAGGTGCCGACCACCTACGACATCATCGCGGTGGCCTTCGCCAGTTCCACGACCGTGCCCGGCCAGATCAGCTTCGCGATCGATCCCGGCGTGACCGGCTACACCGATGCCCAGTTCAGGGCCGACATCGTCACGGCCCATGCCCGCGGGCAGAAGATCGTCCTGTCCATCGGCGGCCAGAACGGCTCGATCTCGGTCAGCGACTCGGCCAGCGCGACGGCCTTCGCCAACAGCGCCGCATCCATCCTGACGAGCTACGGCTTCGACGGCATCGACATCGACCTCGAAAACGGCATCAACCCGGCGTCCATGGCGTCGGCCATCAGCCAGCTCGAGGCCGTGAAGCCCGGGGCGCTGGTCACGGCCGCGCCGCAGACGCTGGACACGCAGAACTCCCAGAGTTCGTACTTCTCGTTCGCGTCGATGATCGGCGCGAACATGACGATGATGAACACGCAGTACTACAACTCCGGCTCGATGCTGGGCTGCGACGGCGGCGTCTACAGCGAAGGCAACGAGAACTTCGTCACCGCGCTGGCCTGCACGCAGCTCAACGGGTTGCCCGCGTCGGAGATCGGCATCGGCTTCCCGGCCACGTCGGCGGCGGCCGGCAGCGGTTACGTGAGCCCGTCCGTGGTCGTGGCCGCGATCCAGTGCCTGGCGAACGGCAGCAATTGCGGCTCGTTCAAGCCGCCGACCAACCATCCGACGATCCGCGGCGTGATGACGTGGTCGATCAACTGGGACGCCTCCAACGGCTACCAGTTCGCCAACACGGTGTCGCCCGTGTTGCGTGCGCTGCCCTGAGCTGGCAGCGCCTCCGGCTCGACCCGCTGAAGTGGTTGCTGCCCCGACGGGCAGCGACCACTTTTTTTCGCCGCTCGGCGATCGCATCTCGCGGCAGCGCGCCGCGGGTCGAGCGCGGTTACTCGGGCGTGCCGAACCCGCCGCCGCCGGGCGTCTCGATGACGAACACGTCGCCCGGCTGCATCTGCGCCGACCCGATGTGGTCGAGCCGCTCGAGGCTGCCATCGATGCGCACGACCGAGTTGCGGCCCACCTCGCCCGCCGCGCCGCCGGCCATGCCGAAAGCGCCGTGGTGGCGGCCGTTGCTGAGGATGGACGCCGTCATCTCCTCGAGGAAGCGCACCTTGCGCGTGCCGCCGTCGCCACCGCGCCACTTGCCGGCGCCGCCGGAGCCGGGGCGGATCTCGTAGCTGTCCACGCGCACCGGGAAGCGGAATTCCAGCACCTCGGGGTCGGTGAGGCGCGAGTTGGTCATGTGCGTCTGCACGACGCTCGTGCCCGCGAAGCCGCCGGTGACCGCGCCTCGCTCGTCGATCAGCGCGCCGGCGCCGGAGCCGCCCGAGATCGTCTCGTAGTACTGGTGGCGGTCGTTGCCGAAGGTGAAGTTGTTCATCGTGCACTGGCCCGCGGCCATCAGCCCCAGCGCGCCGTACAGCGCGTTGGTGATGCAGGTGGACGTCTCGACGTTGCCCGCCACCACCGAGGCCGGCGGATACGGATTGAGCATCGAGCCCGGCGGGATGATCACGTCCAGCGGCTTCAGGCAGCCGGCGTTGAGCGGGATGTCGTCGTCGACCAGCGTGCGGAACACGTACAGCACGGCGGCCATGCACACGGCGGTCGGCGCGTTGAAGTTGTTGACCAGCTGCGGCGACGTGCCGGTGAAATCGATCGTCGCCCGGCGATTGGCGGCGTCGACGCGGATCGCCACCGAGATCTGCGCGCCGTTGTCCAGCGGCAGCGTGAAGCGGCCGTCCTTCAGGCGCGTGATGACGCGGCGCACCGACTCCTCGGCGTTGTCCTGCACGTGGCCCATGTAGGCCTGCACCACGTCCAGCCCGTACTGCGCCACCATCTTGCGCAGCTCCTGCACGCCCTTCTCGTTGGCGGCGATCTGCGCCTTCAGGTCGGCGATGTTCTGCACGGGGTTGCGCGACGGGTACTCGCCGCTCTTGAGCAGCTCGATCATCTCGGCCTCGCGCAGGTGCCCGCGCTCGACCAGCTTGACGTTGTCGATCGGCACGCCTTCCTCCTCGATGCGCGTCGAGAACGGCGGCATCGAGCCGGGCGTGACGCCGCCGACGTCGGCGTGGTGGCCGCGCGAGGCGACGTAGAACAGGACACGCCGGGCGTCGACAGCGGGGCGCGCGCTCGGCCGCTCCGAAGCAAGCCCCGCGCCCCCTTGGGGGGCTCCCGGCGGTAGCCCGTCGGGTGGGGGCTCGCTCCATACGGGCGTGACGACGGTGATGTCGGGCAGGTGCGTGCCGCCGTGGTACGGGTCGTTGAGCGCGTAGACGTCGCCGGGCTGCATCCTGCCGGCGTTGCGCGACATCACGGTCTTGATCGACTCGCTCATCGAGCCCAGGTGCACCGGCATGTGCGGCGCGTTGGCGATGAGATTGCCGTCGGCGTCGAACAGCGCGCACGAGAAGTCGAGGCGTTCCTTGATGTTGACCGAGTAGGCGGTGTTCTGCAGCTGCAGGCCCATCTGCTCGGCGATGTTCATGAACGCGTTGTTGAACACCTCCAGCATCACCGGATCGACGCTGGTGCCGATCGCCACGCGGCGCGCGCGCGGCGCGATGCGTTGCAGCACCAGGTGGTCCAGCCCGGTCACGCGCGCCTGCCAGCCGGGCTCGACGACCGTGGTGGCGTTCTTCTCCGCGATGATGGCCGGCCCGTCGACGAGGTGGCCGGGACGCAGCGTCTCGCGCACGACCAGCGCGGCGTCCCACCAGCGGCCCTCGCTGTACATGCGCACGGTCTCCGTGATCGGCGCCGGCGTGGCCGCGCCGCCGGCGACGCGCGCCTCGGCCGGCGCGTCGCCGGCGGCGATCGCCTCCACCGACACGGCCTCGACGACCAGCCCGCGGCCTTCCATCAGGAATGCATACCGGCGACGGTATGCCGCCTCGAAGCCCGCCTCGAGCGTCGCGACGCTGCCGTCGCCGAAGTCGACCACCAGCGCCGAGTCCGTTCCCGCGTAGCGCACGTGCGCGCGGCGCATCACGCGGATCTCGCCCGAGCCCGCGCCCTGGCGGCGGATCTCGCCGACCGCCTCGTCGGCCAGCGCATCGAGGCGCGCGCGGATCGCCGGCAGCGCGGCGTCGGCCAGCGGCTGTTCGACCGCCGCCTCGCGCATCACGCCCTGGTCGGCCAGGCCCATGCCGTAGGCCGACAGCACGCCCGCCAGCGGATGCACGAACACGGTCGACATGCCCAGCGCGTCGGCGACGAGGCACGCGTGCTGGCCGCCGGCGCCGCCGAAGCACTGCAGCGTGTAGCGCGTGACGTCGTAGCCGCGCGCCACCGAGATCTTCTTGATCGCGTTGGCCATGCTGGCGACGGCGATGTCGAGAAAGCCCTCGGCGAGTTCCTCGGGCGAGCGCTCGCGGCCGGTCGACTTCGCGACGTCGGCGGCCATCCTGTCGAACGCGATGACGACCGCGTCGCGGTCGAGCGCCTCGTCGGCCGCCTTGCCGAACACCTTCGGGAACCACTTCGGCTGGATCTTGCCGAGCAGCACGTTGGCGTCGGTGACGGCCAGCTGGCCGCCGCGCCGATAGCTCGCCGGCCCGGGATTGGCGCCGGCGCTGTGCGGCCCGGCGCGCAGGCGCGCGCCGTCGAAGCCGAGGATCGACCCGCCGCCCGCGGCGACCGTGTGGATGCTCATCATCGGCGCGCGCATGCGCACGCCGGCCACCTGCGTCTCGAACGCGCGCTCGAACTCGCCGGCGTAGTGCGACACGTCGGTCGACGTGCCGCCCATGTCGAAGCCGATGACGTTGCCGAACTCGGCCAGCTGCGCCGTGCGCACCATGCCGACGATGCCGCCGGCCGGGCCGGACAGGATCGCGTCCTTGCCCTGGAACGCGTGCGCGTCGGCCAGGCCGCCGGACGACTGCATGAAGAACAGCTTCACGCCGGGCATCTCGCCGGCCACCTGCTCGACGTAGCGGCGCAGGATCGGCGAAAGATAGGCGTCCACGACGGTGGTGTCGCCGCGGCTGACCAGCTTCATCAGCGGACTCGTCGTGTGGGACGCGCTCACCTGCGTGAAGCCGACCTCGCGCGCCAGCCGCGCCGCCGTCGCCTCGTGCTGTGTGAAGCGGTAGCCGTGCATGAAGACGATCGCCACGCTGCGCAGGCCGGCGTCGAAGGCGCGCTGCAGGTCGGCGCGCAGCGTCGCATCGTCGAGCGGCTGCAGCACGTCGCCGTGCGCGCCGACGCGCTCGTCGGCCTCGATCACCTGCGAGTACAGCAGTTCGGGCAGGCGGATGTTGCGGTCGAACAGGCGCGGCCGATCCTGGTAGGCGATGCGCAGCGCGTCGCGGAAGCCGCGCGTGGTCACCAGCAGCGTCTTCTCGCCCTTGCGTTCCAGCAGCGCGTTGGTGGCCACGGTCGTGCCCATCTTCACGCACTCGACGAGCTCGGGCGTGACCGGCTCGCCGGCCTTCAGGCCGAGCAGGTGGCGGATGCCGGCGACCGCGGCGTCCCGATACTGCTCGGGGTTCTCCGACAGCAGCTTGTGCGTGACGAGGCTGCCGTCGGGGCGCTTGGCGACGATGTCGGTGAAGGTGCCTCCGCGGTCGATCCAGAACTGCCAGCGCGACGGGAGGGCGGGTGCTTGGGTGGTCATGATGTCTCGTCAGGAGTGGTTAGTGCGAGCTTGCCGGAACGGGGCTGCCGGTGTGCGCGGCGGTCAGGAAGGTGTAGTACGGAATGAGGATGTCGCTGGCCTCCGGGCCGGTGGCGCGCACCCATTCGAGCGAGAACTTCTCGCCGTAGCGGCGCAGGTCCTTGCGGATCTCGAAGTCGGGCGTCTCGACGTGCATGCCATGCGCGGCCAGCTCGCGCAGCGCGGCGGCGGAGGCGGTCTCGCTGGCGGCCCAGCCGCGATCCTCGGCGCCGTGCGCCGCGAGCATCACGGCCTCGCGCTCGGCTTGCGACAGCGCCTCGAAGCGCGCCTTGTTGACGATCACGATGTTCTTGGGAAACCAGGCGCGGATGTCGTAGAAGTATTTCAGGTGTTCCCAGGCATGGCTCTCGGTGCCCGTCACGCCGGACGTGATCATGCAGTCGATGCGGCCCTCGGCCAGGGCCTGGGCCACGCCGGTCATCGGGACGTCCACCGGATGGGCGCCGACCAGCTCGGCGATGCGCGCGGTCGTCGCGTTGTAGGTGCGCATGTTCATGCCGCGCAGATCGAACGTGCTCGCGATCGGCTTGGTGGTGTAGAGGCCTTGCGATGGCCATGGCACGGCGTACAGCACGACCAGCCCGCGCGCGGCGAGCGCCTTCTCGATGCCCGGCCGCTGGAAGCGCCACAGCGTGCGGGCGTCGGCGTAGCTGTCGATGATGAAGGGCACGGAGTCGGCGCCGGCGATCGGGATGTCCTTGACCAGCGCCGTCATGATCACCTCGCCGGCCGGAATGCGGTCGGACTCGACGCTCGCGGGAATGTCCGCGAGCTTGACCAGCGAGTTGTTCGGATGGACCTCGATCAGCAGCGCGCCGTGCGTGGCCACCCGCACGTCGTCGGCGAACTGCCGCAGGTTGACGGTGTGGAACGTGTCGGCCGCGTAGCCGGTGGCGAGTCGCCACGTGACCGGCGCCGCCGCGGCGCCGGTCGCGGCGAACCCGATGGCCGACGCGAACGCGGCCGCGCGCAGGAAACGGATCGCCGCGCCCATGGCCTCAGCCCTTCAGGTCGGTGACGAACATCTTGCCGGGCGCATGCGTGATGCACAGCGGCAGCCTGCTGCGCTGCGACACCCATTGCGGCGTGACTCCGCAGCCCCAGAACACCGGCACCTCGTCGTCGAGGATCTCGACCGCGTCGCCGTAGTCCGGCTTCATGAGATCGGCGATGCCGATCGCCTGCGGATTGCCGACATGCACGGGCGTGCCGTGCGCCTGCGGGAAGCGGCCCGAGATCTCCACGACCCGGGCGACGTCCCGGCTCTTGATCGGGCGCATCGACACCACCATGTCGCCGCTGAAGCGGCCGGCCGGCGCGCAGGCGACGTTGGTGCGGAACATCGCCACGTTGCGCTGCTGCACGATGTGGCGCAGCGGAATGCCGGCCTCGGCCACGGCCGCCTCGAACGAGAAGCTGCAGCCGATCAGGAAGGCGACGAAGTCCGGCTGCCACAGCGGCGCGATGTCGGCGCGCTCGTCGACGAGCTCGCCGTGGCGGTAGACGCGATAGCCGGGGACGTCGGTGGCGATGTCGGCGCCGGGCGCGCAGGCGGGCTCGCGCTGGCCCGGCTGCAGCACCTCGATGAGCGGGCACGGCTTCGGGTTGCGCTGGCAGAACAGCAGGAAGTCGAACGCATCGGACTGCGGGACGATCATCAGGTTGGCCTGGATGCGGCCGTCGGCGTGGCCGGCGGTGGGCAGCGTGAAGGCGCCCGAGCGACAGGCGTGGCGCAGCGCGCCCGGGTCGTCATAGGTGACGTGCATGGCGTTTCTCTCGGTTGGAAGTGGGAGGGATGTCGGGCGCGGGCGCTAGTGCCCCAGGTACGCCTTCTTCACGGCCTCGTCGTGCAGCAGGGCCTGCGCAGGCCCTTCCATCACGACGCGGCCCGTCTGGATCACGTAGCCGTGGTTGGCGATGGCCAGTGCCTTCGTCAGGTTCTGTTCCACCAGCAGGATGGCCACGCCGGTCTCGTTCACGCGCTGGATCACGTCCAGCACCTTGGTCACGAACTTCGGAGCGATGCCCCAGGACGGCTCGTCGAGCATCAGCAGCTTGGGACGCGCCATCAGCCCGCGCGCGATCGCCAGCATCTGCTGCTCGCCGCCGCTCATCGTGCCGGCCAGCTGCGTCGCGCGTTCGCGCAGGATGGGGAACAGCTCGAACATGCGGTCGATGTCGGCGGCGATGTCCGCGTCGACGCTGCGCGTGTACGCGCCCAGCTCGAGATTGCGGCGCACCGTCAGCTTCGGGAACAGCCGGCGGCCCTCGGGCACGAGCGAGAGCCCGAGCGGCACGCGCTCGTGCGCCGGCATCGCGTGGATCGGGCGGCCCTCGAAGCTGACGCTGCCGCCGTCGAGCGCGTTGAGCCCGGCGGCCGCGCGCAGCGTGGTCGACTTGCCGTTGCCGTTGCCGCCGACGAGGGCGACGATCTGGCCCGCGGCCACCTTCAGGCTCACGTCGGTGAGGGCGGGCACGCCGTCGTAGCTGACGCGCAGGTTGGAAAGCGCGAGCATCAGTCGTCTCCCAGGTAGGCCGAGATCACGACCGGGTCGGCCTGCACCGCGGCGGGCGTGCCCTCGGCGATCTTGCGGCCGCGTTCGAGCACGACGATCTTGTCGGCGATCGGCATGATGCCTTCGAGCACGTGCTCGACGATCAGCGAGGCGATGCCCTTCTTCTGGATCTGCAGCACGACGTCCACCATCTCGCGCACCTCGCTCGGGTTGAGTCCGGCCATCACCTCGTCCATCAGCAGCAGCTCGGGCTCGGTGGCGAGCGCGCGCGCGACCGCCAGGCGGCGCTGCTCGCTGATCGTCATCGTGCTGGCGGGCTTGTCGGCGAAGCGTTCGAGGTGCACGAACGCGAGCCACGCGCGCGCCCGCTCGCGGGCCTGCGTCACGCGGCGCTCGCGCAGCAGCGCGCCCGTCAGCACGTTCTCGAGCGCCGTCATGCCGTGGAAGGTGCGCGCGATCTGGAACGTTCGGCCGACGCCGGCGCGCGCGCACTTCTCGGGCGTCAGCCCGGAGATCAGCCGGCCGTTCAGCCGGATCGTGCCGTCTCTGGGCGCCGACGAGCCGGCGACGCAGTTGAACAGCGTCGTCTTGCCCGCGCCGTTGGGGCCGATCAGGCCGACGATCTGGCCCCGCTCGACGTCGAACGACACGTCCTCGTTGGCGGTCAGGCCGCCGAAGCGCTTGCTGACGGCCAGCAGTTGCAGCAGAGAACTCACAGCGGTGCTCCCGTCGTTTCTTGCGCGGGCCTGGCCAGCGCGGAGGCGTCCTGGGCGGCGGCGCGGGCCTGTTCGGCCGTCGCGCCGTCGCGGCGCGCGCGGCGGCGGGCGGCGCGTTCCTTGAACCATCCGACGATGCCGCTCGGGTAGAACACCGCGACGAAGACGATCAGCGCGGCGTAGATCACCGTGTCGGTGCCGCGGCCGCTGCCGCCGAAGCTGGCGCGCGACAGCTCCTCGATCACGGTCAGCACCACCGAACCGATCACCGGCCCGAACAGCGTGCCGACGCCGCCCAGGATGGACACCAGCGCCATCTTGATCGACAACGCCGTCGACAGCACCGAGCCCGGATCGATGTAGAGCTCCTTCTGCGCGTAGAGGCTGCCGCCGATCGCGGTGAAGAACGCGCTGAGCGACAGCGCCACCTGCTTGTAGCGCGCGATGTCGATGCCGATGCTGCGCGCGGCGTCCGGCTCGTCCTTGATCGCGCGGAAGTAGAAGCCCAGGAAGCTGCGCTCCACCGCCCACGTGGCGAGCAGCGTCAGCGCGAGCAGGGCCAGCGCGAGCCAGTAGTACGACACCTTGTCGGAGAACACCATCGCCGCCAGGCCCTGCTTGTCCATCGGGATCGTCAGGCCCACCGCGGTGCCGGCGTAGTCCCAGTTCGTGAACACGATCTGCACGATCTCGGCGACGGCGATCGTCGCCATCGTGAAGTAGTGGCCCTTCAGGCGGAAGCACGACCAGCCGAACACCGCGCTGAGGACCGCGGCGACGACGCCGCCGGCGAGCATGCCCAGCCACGGGTTCCAGCCGAAGTTGATCAGCAGCAGCGTCGACGTGTACGCGCCGACGCCGTAGAACGCCGCGTGGCCCAGCGAGGCCTGCCCGGCGTAGCCGCCGACGATGTTCCACGCGGCACCCATCTGCGCGGCCATCAACGCGAGCACCGCGAGGTTGACCCAGTAGGCGTCCTTGACGACGAACGGCAGCACGAGCGCGATGGCGGTCGCCGCGGCGAGCAGGAGCGAGGTGCGCTTCATTGCGTCTTCCCCATCAGGCCTTGCGGGCGGAACATCAGCACCGCCAGGAAAAGCCCGAGCACGATGGCCATCTTGTATTGCGGCCCGATCAGCAGGCCCCCCATCACTTCGATCACGCCCACCAGGATGCCGGCCCAGAACGCCCCCGCGACGCTGCCGAAGCCGCCGAGGTTGACGACGACGAAGGCGATCAGGATGAAGTTCGCGCCGACCTCCGGGAAGATCGGGAAGAACGTCGACAGCAGCACGCCCGCCGCGCCGGCGCAGGCCGCGCCGATGCCCCAGGCCAGGCCGAACATCTTGTGCGAGTCGATGCCCATCAGGCGCGCGGCTTCCTTGTCCGAGGCGGTGGCCTCGAGCGCCGATCCCAGCTTCGTGCGATGCAGGAACAGCCAGACGGCCGCGGTCACCAGGATCGCGCCGACGCCCGCGACGACCTGCGGCCGCCCGAGCTGGAAGTGCGCGAGGTGCACGCTGCCGCTGACGATGGAGCCCTCGATCGTGCGGTAGTCCGGCTTCCAGAAGAATTGCGCGAGGCCGCGCAACAGCAGCATCAGGCCGAAGGTCGTGAAGATCTGGCTCAGCGGCGGCGCGTCGATGATGCGCCTGATCACCAGCTTGTAGAGCAGCACCCCGAACGCGAACAGCATCAGCACCGTGAGCGGCAGCGTGATCAGCGGATCGAGCGCGAACAGCGCGAAGAGCCAGAAGCTCGAGTACATCCCGAGCATCAGGAACTCGCCGTGGGCGAAGTTCACGATGTCCATGACACCGAAGATCATGGTCAGTCCGATGGCGACGAGGGCGTAGATCAGGCCGATCAGCACCCCCGAGGCGAGCGTCTGCAGCAGCAGCTCAGCAGTCATTTGGCAGCCATGGGTTGATGGTTGAACCGAGTGCGGGCGGCGTGGCGCTTACTTGCGCGCGTCCCATTTGGGCATCGGCCACACCACCTCCTTGGACGAGAAGTCGAACGGCCAGACCGTGCTGTACTTGCCGTCGCGGATCTGCACCAGGATGCCGGCGCCCAGCGTGTTCTGGCCGGTCTCGTCGAACTTCACGCCCTTCCACGGCATGATCAGCGCGGACGACGGGATGTTGGTCGCGGCCAGCGCCTTGCGGATCGCCTCCGGATCGGTCGAGCCGGCGCGGTTGATCGCGTCGGCCAGCACCATCAGGCCGGTGAAGCTGCGCGCGGAGTTGCCGGTGAAGTCGATCTTGTAGCGGGCCTTGAACAGGTCGTCGACCTTCTTGATGATGGGTTTCTTTTCGCCGATGTCGAGCGCCCAGACCTCGCGCGAGATGACGTAGTCGGCATCCTTGCCGAGCGTCTTGACGAACTCGGTGTCGGCGAAGCCGGCGTCGTTGGCGATCAGCATGTCGGGCAGGTAGCCGAGCTCCTTGTACGTCTTCATCGACAGGATCGCCTCGGAGTACGACGACTGCAGCAGCACCGTGGGATTGGCGGCCTTGAGCGTCTGCACCTCCGACGTCAGCTGCGTCGTCTTGGCCGGGTAGCTCACCTGCTTGACCACGTTGTAGCCCGCCGCGGTGGCGTACTTCAGCTGCAGCTTGGCGGCCTCGTTGCCGAACAGCGTGTTCTCGGACAGCGTGGCGACCGAGCCGATCTTGATGTGGCGCACCTGCTCCATGTCCTTCATGAATTCGATCGCGTTCTTCACGAACAGCTCGTCGTGCGGCGTGGTGCGGAAGAAGTACTTGAAGTTGCGCTGCGTCAGCGTGGGCGACGACGACTCGGCGTTGAGGAACGGGATCTTGTCGCGTTCGGCCACCTGGCTGGCGGTCTGCGTCACGTTGGAGTTGTACGAGCCCATCAGGGCGACGACGTGCTCCTGGCTGATGAGGCGCTCGGCCTCGGTGGCGCCGACCTGCGGGTTGCCCTGGTGGTCGGCGAACACCAGCTTGATCTTCGCGCCCTTCAGCGCGGGCAGGCCGCCGCCGGCCGAGAACGGCAGTTCGGGAACACCCTTCAGGCCGTTGTTGACCACGTCGGCGGCGAACTCGAGCGCGTCGCGCATCTCCGCGCCGCTGGAGGCGAGCGGGCCGGTCAGCGGATAGATCACGCCGATCTTGATCTCCTGCTGCGCCTGCGCGCCGATCGTGACGGACGCCAGTGCGGCGGCGGCGACGAGCTGATGTTTCCAGGTGATGTTCATGGTTGTCTCGCGGTAGTGGACGGAAGGAGGCTGCTCGGACTTCGAGATGCGACCGTGCGGTGCGTCGGGATGGGTGGATTCTGAAAACCCGCGCAGCGCTCGGCAAGCGCAAATTATTTCTTTGAGCTCATCGAGTTTTCTTGTGGGCCAGCGTGGTGCCGGTGCGCACCTTCTTCGGGTTTACACCGAAAGCGTCGATGAACTTCAGGGCGTCCTGGATCACCGACAACAGCGCGGACGAGCCCGGGTCGTAGCGGTAGCTGGCCTGCACCGGCAGCGGCGACAGCGCGGTCTCGCAGGGCAGGATCGCGATCTCGTGCTTGCGCACCAGGGTCTGCGCCGCGATGATCGGCAGCGTGGCGATGCCGAAGCCGCTTTCGATCAGGTGCACCATCGCCGGGATCGACGAGACCGTGTGCAGCCGCGGCGGCTCCAGGCCTTCGCCGCGCAGCTGTTCCAGCAGCGCCAGGTGCGGCTGCGATCCGCGCTGGAACGTCATCATCTCGTACGACACGATCTCCGCCAGCGTGTACGGCGTGCGCCGCTTCAGGTCCCGCGCGCCGACGAACACCATCTCCATGGTCGGCAGCGGCCGCGTGCGGATGTCGGGGGCCGAGATCGACTGCGCGGCGAAGACGAGATCGAGCGTGCCGCGCTTGACGGCCTCCACCAGCACCGGCGTGATTTCCACCGTCAGCTCGAGCTGCAGGTTGGGGTGCACGCTGCGCAGGTGCTGCAGCATCGGGATCAGCCAGGTGTGCAGCGCCGACTCGATCGCGCCGACGCGCAGCAGGTGCACGCCGGCCTCCTCGGTGCCGAGCTCGTCGCGCAGTTGCCGATGGATCGTCATCAGGCGCTCGGCGTAGTTCAGGAAGCGCATGCCGGCGTTGGTCAGCGCGAACTGCTGGCGGTCGCGGCGGTCGATCAGCAGGATGCCGAGCTCCTCCTCGAGCGCGGACACGCGGCTCGAGATGGCCGATTGCGTCATGAACAGCTTCTCCGCGGCGCGGGTCATGCTCTTGAGGGTCGCGACCCAGTAGAAGGCTTCGACGAAACGCTGGTTCATTCGGCTTCCCGTTGGCTAGGACGCCGCGCGGCGCGGCATCCGGACGCCGGCCCGCGGCGACCGCGCCGCGGGCCGGGTGTCGGCTTCTTCAGGTCAGCGGTCGCATCCGCGCCAGCACCGCGCGCAGCGCGGGCGCGCTCGGCGTCCCGGATTCGAGGCGGCGCGCGTCGCACCAGGGATACGGCAGCGCCGAGGCCCAGTCGATCATCGCATCGACGTCCCATGACGTCGTCTCCATCGCGTCGATCGTGATCACCAGCGAGCGCGCCAGGCCCGTGCCGGCGTCGAAGACCCAGTCGTAGCGCCCGCAGCCGACGCGCACCTGGCGGTCGAGCTTGGCCGACATCGCCACCAGCCAGGCGCAGGTGAACGACGTCACGCCGGCCGGCGGCGGGCGGCCGACGCACAGCGTGTAGATGTTCTCCCAGGTTTCGTTGAAGCGGCTCACGAGCAGCTGCGCGATCGCCTGGCGGCCGACGGCGCCCGGCGGGAACGAGATGCCGGCCGTGCGCACGTGCATCCGCAGCGTCGCGGTATCGGTGAACGCGGAGCGCAGCAGGTGAGGCCGGTTGCCGTCCTTGGCGCGGAGGTAGGCGTCGATGACGTCGGCGGGCGAGGCCTGTTGAGAAGCGGGCATGCAGGGGAGGGCGATCGTCAACGACATGGCGGAGGGCTCGCGGTTCGGATCTGATGCGGCGGGCATCGACGCGCCCGGGCCGGGCAGCGAGGGCATTCGAGACGGGGGGACGAGCCATTCTCATGATTCGCCCGCCAGGGTTCCAACAAGAAATTCTTGTGAACTCATATCTGATTTTCTTGTGCACCGGCTTGGTACGAGCAGCATCGCGCGCGCCCCGTGCGCGTGATGAAGCCGCAATTCGCGCGGCGCGTCAAGCGCAAAAAGATCGCGCGTCGCTCACGAAAATTCGCGATTGCGGGGGGTCGCCATCGACTTTCAGAATGGCCACGCCAACGCCGCCCACCTTCGGAAAAACAACGCGGCGTCCGGCGTTCCTTCTTCACGAGCTGCACCCGGGGTTGCATCTCGCCCTTCCGGACAACCACACGCCACCACCATGCAAAAGACGCTGATTGCTCTCGCACTCCTGGCCGCCACCGGCGCGGCCTCCGCCCAGTCCACGGTCACCGTTTACGGCAAGATCGACCTCGGGCTCGTCATCGACAGCGGCGCCGCCGCCGGCAAGTCGGTGCGCCTGTCTTCCGGCGTGACCGGCGGATCGCGCCTCGGCTTCAAGGGCACCGAGGACCTGGGCGACGGCTACAAGGCCGGCTTCGTGCTCGAGACCGGTTTCTGCGCCGACAGCGCCGCGCCGGTGGTGTCGGCCGGGGCGAGCGTCCCGAACTTCTGCACCGGCAGCAACCAGTTCATGGGCCGCCAGGCGTTCGGCTCCCTCAGCGGCGCCTTCGGCACCCTGGCCGGCGGTCGCCAATACAGCCTCGGGTATCTGAACCTGACGACGATCGATCCGTTCGGCACCGGCTATGCGGCCCAGGTCAACAACATCGTCGACGCCGCCGGCGTGCGCCTGAACAATGCGGTGCACTACACGACGCCGTCGCTGTCGGGCCTCACGGCCTCGGGCGAAATCGCGTTCGGCGAGACGGTCGGCAACTGGAAGGCGGGCCGCGTGCTCGGCGGCTCGGTCAACTACGCCGCGGGGCCGGCCTACGCGGGCCTCTCGTTCTACGACCTGGCCAACCCGAACGGCTCGGGCTCGGCGCGCCGGGACTACCTGCTGGGCGGCACGTACGACTTCGGCGTCGTGAAGGCGCATGCCCTTGTCGAGAAGGCCGACGGCGACCCGACCGGCGCGCTCAGGATCGACACGCTGGACCTGATGGCCGGCGTGTCGGTGCCGCTGGCCGGCGGATCGCTGATGGCGTCGTACATCCGCCATGACGACCGCGGCGCGCTCAACCGCGACGCCAACCAGATCGGCGCGGGCTACAACTACCCGCTGTCCAAGCGCACCGCGGTCTACACGGCGTACGCGCGCATCGTCAACGACAACGGCGCGACGTTCCACGTGGGCAACGCCACCGAGACGGGCACCGGCAACAAGGCCTTCAACCTGGGCGTCGTGCACAACTTCTGATCTTTCGACGAGCGGCCCGGCCAGGTACCGGCCCGCGAGAGCAGCGGTTCGCTTTCAGCGGATCCTTTGGGGTGGGCCCGTCCGCGGACGGGCCTTTTTTTCGCGCCGCGCTCACTCGTCGAGTTCGCAGGCATCGCGCCCGCGCGCCTTGGCGCGGTAGAGCGCGGCGTCGGCGCGGGCTTCCAGCGTCGCGGCCGTCAGGCCGGCATCGTGGGCGACGGCGATGCCCACGCTGGTCGTCACCCGCAGCGTCATGCCCGCTAGCTCGAACGGCAGGCGGGCGGCCTCGACGATCTTGCGGCCGACCGCCGCGGCGTGCTCGTCGGTGAGGGGGCCGTCGAGGATCAAGGCGAACTCGTCGCCGCCCAGCCGCGCCGTGGTGTCGACGCTGCGCAACGCGGCGCGCACGCGATGCGCGAACGCGCGCAGCAACTGGTCGCCAATCGCGTGGCCGTGCGTGTCGTTGACGGCCTTGAAGTGATCGATGTCGAGGAACGCGAGCGCGAACGGCTCGCCGTGGCGCCGGTTGTGCTCGATGGCCTGCGCGAGCCGGTCCGCGTACGACAGGCGGTTGGGCAGGCCGGTGAGCGCGTCGTGGCCGGCCATGTGGGCCAGCTTGCGCTCGAGCGTCTTCACGTCGGTCACGTCGAGCGTGAGGCAGAAGAAGCCGGCCACGCGCGCGTCCTCGACGTGCGGCACGAAGGTCACCGACAGGTCGCGCAGCTCGCCGTCGCGCCCCGGATGCCGGCGTTCGTAGTGCGCGGTCTCGCCCGCGAGCACGCGGCGCAGCGACGGCGCGATGTCGGCGTGCAGCGACTCGCCGAGCACCTGCGCCAGATCCCGCCCGAGCACCTCGTCGGCCGGCTTCCCCAGCAGCTCCAGGTAGGGCCTGTTGCAGAAGAGAAAGCGCTCCTGGGGATCGATGTAGGTGATCATGGCCGGGACCGCGTCGATCATCAGCCGCAGGCGTGTCTCGCTCTGCTGCAGCGCGACGGCCGCGGCGGTGCGACGGGTGGCGTCGTCGGTCTCTGGCATCTGCAATCTCCCCGATGGGCCGCGGCGCCGTGCGCGGCGGCGAACCAGCATATCGGAGACGGCGGCGTCGCGGGCGGCGGCGCCGCCTAGGATTTCACGATGCCCTTGAGGTGGGCACGCAAGGCCTTGCGTCCCTCGGCATTGACGGCGCGCCAGGCCTGCAGCGCGAGCGCGAGGAATTGCTGCTCGCCGGGCGTGAGGCCGGCGGCCTCGCGTTCCTCGTCGAGCCAGCCGGCGGGCTTGGCGCAGTGCTGCTCGATCTGGCGCGCGAGCTTGTCGCCGATCGGCCGCGAGGACTTGATCTGGCTCCACATGCTGGGCGAGATCTCCACGTGCGCGGCGAAGGCCTGCTCGAGGCCCTTGGGGGCCGCGCCGGCGGCGACGGCGCTTTCGGCGTAGGCCTGGAACAGCGCCAGCACGTTGCGGCGGCGGGAAACGGTGGGATCGGTCACGAGCGAGGGAGGCCGGCGGAGAAGTCGATCCCGATTGTCGCCGCCGCCGCGGCGGTCGTAAAGACTATTTACCGCGGCGCGTTCAATGCTCGCGCCCCGCCGTCTCGCGCACGTCCGCGCGCGTGAGCACGGCCGTGCGCAGCGCCTGGCGGATGCCTTCGACCTGCGTCGCCAGCGCCATCGCGGGCACGCCCGGCCGATGCGCCACCTGCTCCGGCGTGTACGGCACGTGCACGAAGCCGCCGCGCGCGTGCGCCAGCGCGGGCACGGTGGCGAGGCGGTGCATCAGCGCGTAGAAGACGTGGTTGCAGACGAAGGTGCCGGCCGTGTTCGACACCGCCGCGGCCACGCCCGCCGCGCGCAGGTCGCGCGCGAGCGCCTTGATCGGCAGTGTCGAGAAGTAGGCGGCCGGGCCGTCGGGGACGACGGCGGCGTCGATGGGCTGGCGGCCGAGGTTGTCGGGAATGCGCGCGTCGTCGACATTGAGCGCCGCGCGCTCGAGCGAGATCTCCGCGCGGCCGCCGGCCTGGCCCAGGCAGACGACCAGCTCGGGCCGATGCGCGGCCAGCGCGTCGTCCAGCACGCGCAGCGCGTCGCCGAAGGCGCAGGGCAGGCGCGCGGCGCGCACCGCGCGGCCTTCGCAGACCCAGCCGTCGAGCGCGCGCGCGATCTCCCACGACGGGTTGACGGACTCGCCGCCGAAGGGTTCGAAGCCGGTGAGGAGGATGGTCGCGGTCAAGGGGCGGGCAACAGGAAGTAGAGCAGGAAGATGTTGAAGACCAGCACGGTCATCGCCGTCGGCCATTGTGCGCGGATCACGGCGTTCTTGTCCGGCAGCTCCAGCAGCGCGGCGGGCACGATGTTGAAGTTGGCGGCCATCGGCGTCATCAGCGTCCCGCAGTAGCCCGAGAACATGCCGATGGCCGCCATCGCCGCCGGGTTCGCATGGAAGACGCCGACCAGCACCGGCACGCCGATGCCGCCGGTCATCACCGGGAACGCGGCGAAGCCGTTGCCCATGATCACGGTGAACAACGCCATGCCGATCGCGTAGACCGCCACCGCGACGAAGCGGATGTCCATCGCGATGTAGTGCGTGGCGAGCCACGCGACCGCCTTGCCGACGCCGGCGTCCGAGAACACCAGGCCCAGCATCGCGAGCAGCTGCGGGAGCACGAGCGCCCAGCCCATCGCGTCGACCAGGCGGCGCGCCTCGCGCACGCCTTGCGCGGGCGACTCGCGCGTGAGCCAGCACCCGAGCGCGAGCGCCACCACGCTGGACATGCCGATCGCCGCCAGTGTCGGATTGCCGGCGTCGAGCAGCGGGATGCCCGCGACCACGCCCTTGCGCGACAGCAGCGACGCCGCGACCGCGACGCCGGGGATCGCCAGCGCCGGCAGGAACAGCCTGTTGCCGAGACGGCGCGCGCGCTCGGCGTATTCGACCACGGTCGGCGCGACATGCACGCCGCCCGCGACGCGGCGCACGCCCGCGATGACCGCCATCGCGACCACGCCGCCGCCGATCCACGCCGGCGGCAGCAGGTCGCCGGCGAGGAACACGAGCGCATAGAAACCCCAGAACAGCGCGCTGCCGACGCGCTGCGGGTGCGCGCGATCGGCGGCCGTCATCACGGCCACGCAGGCCAGCACGAGGCCGGCCAGCACGTACAGGTGGGCGAGCGAGAAGATCATGCGGCGCCCCCTTCCTCGCGCGTCGCGGGCGTCTCGGGGGCAGGCGCGTCGCGCATCTCGCGGGCGAGCGCGCTGTCGAGGCGCCAGAGCCGCACCGCGTGCACGACGAACGCGACGCCGGCCGTCGGCAGGCCCCAGAACGCGACCTTCAGCGGCTCGACGGCGATGCCGGCCTCCTTCAGGAAGGTGGTGATGAGCACGACGGCGCCGAACGCGACGAAGATGTCCTCGCCGAAGAACAGGCCGACGTTGTCGGTCGCGGCGGCGAGCGCGCGCAGCCGGTAGCGGATGCGGTCCGGCAGCGGGCCGTGCCGGGCCTCGGCCGCGCCTTCGACCATCGGCGCGATCAGCGGCCTCACCATCACGACATGGCCGCCGAGGCCGGTCAGGCCCAGCGCCGCGGTGAGTTCGCGCGCCGCGAGGTAGACGATCAGCAGCTGGCCGGCGGTCGCGTTGCGGAAGCGCTGGATCCAGCTCTGCGCGTGCTGGCGCAGCCCGTGGCGCTCGAGCAGGCCGATGGTGGCCAGCGGCAGGATGATCGCGAGCGTCAGGTTGCGCGTCTTGAGGAAGCCGGTGCCGATCGCGCTCAGCGTGGCCACGACGCCGAAGCCCGCGGCGAACGCGGTGACGATGGCCGCGCCGATGACGACGATCATCGGGTTGAAGCGCAGGATGAAGCCCGCGATGATGAAGGCCACGCCGAGGAGCGGCCAGAGGGAGACGTCAGGTGCCATGGCGAATTCCTGCAGTGGGATGCGTGCATCGATTGTGGCGCCGCTGCGTGGACGCCACGCAACAGGCGCCGCGCCGGCGCTTGCGCAATCAGTAAAGACTATTTACACTGCGTCCTGTCGCTTGAAAAGGCGACGATCATTTGGATGAAGCGCGATTCGTCGTGCCTCGAACGGAAACGCACCAGGACACCCATCGTGAACAGCCGGAACGCCCTTCGCACCGCCCAAGCCCTCGCCGGCTTCCGTGCGTGCGTGCGCGCCGTTTCGCTGGCGTATGGCGGCCTGCCGACGGGGCAGGCGCCGAAGCATTGCGAGTCCGAGGATCGCCCCGATCCGGGAGGCGGCCGCGTCTGACGACGCGCCTGCCGCACTCTGAATTCCAGAGGCCCGGATCCCGCCAAGGATCCGGGCCTTTTCGTTGGTCCTTTCACTTCGGGTGTGCCCCCGCACTCCGACGCCGCAAAACCCCAAGGTGTACGCGGCGCGGGATGTGCGCGGCGGGTCACCCGGCCTCGTGCAGCGAGACGCCGCCTCCGACGGGAGGGCTCGCGCGAGGGCACAGCCGAAGTGGAAGTCTTCATGTCGTGTTCGTCTAGTGGCCAGGACGCGAGGGTTTCAACCTTGCAACGCGGGTTCAAGTCCCGCACACGACGCCAACAACCCGAAGTCGCGCAGGCGCTCACGCCACGCGACGCAAACCGGCCGCAACGATTGGGCGGCTCCGGAACCCGTGACCGGAATCTTTTTTTTGAATTGCCTCGTTAACTCAGTAGCCAGAGTGCTCGCCTGTCTAGCGAGTGGTCGCCGGTTCGAATCCGGC
>Ga0302314_10003056_pt1 | contig 30975 bp, 33 predicted proteins | sample III_Palsa_N2_3_FD_200533 | JGI IMG/M metagenome (GOLD analysis project Ga0302314, IMG submission 200533) | Peat permafrost microbial communities from Stordalen Mire near Abisko, Sweden - III_Palsa_N2_3 | ecosystem: Environmental > Terrestrial > Soil > Palsa > Peat permafrost | place: Sweden... | reverse complement strand
GGGCCGGACTCCCGGCTACCAGTTCTCCATCTCGTCCCGGAGGATCTCGAAGGCCGTCCACGCTTTCCCGTCCACGTCCAGCTCCTGGTCCTTCTTCTCGCCGTCCCTCAGCTCGTAGAGCTCCTGGGCTACTTCCATGATCTTGGCTGCTAGCTCTTCCTGGCTCATCTTGGCTCCCCCCTCTGTTCTTGTAGCTCCACTTTATCAATGTGGTAGCTCCACCACAAGAAGGATGGCGAAAATTTCTCCGGAAAATATCCTCTGCCTAGGCAGTCAGCTAGCTGTCACGGTGGTTAGGTGCCGGCTGACCGGCCAGGGCGGTCACGGACAGAGCATTGCGGGGGCGGGTGCGGTGCCTATCGCAGAAAAGCAGGCGGTGTCACGGTACGGCGGGCCGTGCGTTCCCGCAGGACGGCCGCCGCGCTACCGCAGAAAATGCCCCGCTCTCTGCGGTACGGAAAGGCCCGCGGCGATCGTCCTGGCTCAGTCGCCGGCGTCGAGCGAGCCGTACAGGTCGCGCTGGGACCGGACGTACCCCGCGGCTGCCTCCTCGGCATCCCTGGGCGTCGCCCCGGCAGCGGAGTGCGCCCCGGCGATGAGACCGAGGACGAGTCCCGCGAGGCCCTCGGCGACCTCCGCGAGCTCGGCCGCGGGAAGGCGGGGATGGCCGTCCTCGACGGCGACCTCGGCGACGTACCCCCAGACACGGCGGCTGGCTCGCACCTCCGCAGGGGGCATGTCCAGCACGGCACCATCCGGCACCGCGCTCTCCGGCAGCACGTGGCCGCCCGGGAACGGCACCGTGCCGTCACCGAGGGAGGCCAGCTCCAGATTCATGATCAGGTCCTCGAGGTGGGCGGCGGACTCGGCCCGCGCCTCGGCCGCGCTGAGGTTGCGGGCGGCCTGGAGCTGCCCGGCCGCCTCTGAGGCCGCGCGGCTGGCGAGGAGCTCGCATAGCCCGATGACGTCTTCCCTGGTCATGTCCGGCGCGATGATGATCTTGCGCCCCTGCGTGGTGGCGAGCATGTAGCGGTAAATCTCGAGGAGCGCTGCCCGGTCCGCCTCCTCCAGTGATGGGCCGCTGTCGCCCGCGTGGTTGTCCATGGTCCTCCTATGGCATTCCCGGCTTCATCGCGCCGGTTGTGGTGCCGCTGTTGCGGACGTTGTAGCGAAGCGTCTCCTGCTGCGTTGTCCGGAACAGGACACCCTCGTCGACCTTGCCCTCCAGATCAATGTTCAGGTGGAGATTCACGCTGGTACCGGGACCCGCAGACGACAGCGCGCCGGCGGGGACGGTGCTCCTGGTACCTGCGAGCGACGCGGCGGCGCTGAGCCCGCCGACCGCCCGTGCGACCTGGCCCACCCCGGACGCGATGCCGAGGGCGAGGCCCTGGGCGATCGCCTGCCCGTGGGCGAAGAACACCTTCGACGGGGAGGAGATCCCCAGGTCCTTCCGCAGCCGGGCGACCATCGACGCCGCGATCTGCGCCATGACCTTCTCGATCGCCGCCTGCTGCGCCTTCAGCCCGGACAGGAACCCCTTGCCCGCCTGCGCCCCGGAGTCGTACATGGCGTTCGCGGCGGCGTTGCCGAGCCCGTTGGACGCCGCGGTGACCTGCGACTCGGCGGCGTTGATCGCGTGGATCTGCCCCAGGCCGGCGGCGGCGAGCTCGGCGGCCAGGGGGCCGCCGGAGTCGGGGCCCATCGCGATGATCTGCGACAGGTACGCCTTGTTCAGGCCCTCTTTCGCGAGCTTCTTGATGTTGGTCGCGAACCGGCGGATCTTCCCGACGTCGCCCTGCAGCGTCGAGATGATGCTGCTGACCGACGCCGGCGCCGTCCCGGTCCCCGCCGCCGCGGTGAGGCTGTAGGTGGACTCGGCCGCCGACGCGGTCGACGACGCGTACGCTTTCGCCGCGGCGATCTCCGCGGCGATCGTGTTCCGCTGCTTCGCGAGGGCCTGCAGCCGGGCGTTGTCCTGCTTCACCCAGGCGGCCAGCGCGGACGCCTGCGGGCGGGTGATGTCCCCGGCGGCGGCGGCATCCCAGATCGCCCCCAGCATCTTGAGGTGCGCCGCCCCGATCTGGGCGACGGTCCCGGAGGCGAGGGCGTCCTGCACCCCGCCCTTCAGGGCCTTGCCGAGGGCGGCGGACAGCTTCGTGCGCAGGCTCGCCTCCTCCGAAGCGGTGATCGCCCCGGACATCGCCGCAGCGGCGACCTCCTGCGCGAGTCGCCGGGACTCGTCGACCGCCTGCTGCGCCGTGCTGTTGATGCCGAGGGTCAGGCCAGCGGTGATCTGCGCGCCGATCTCGGCGAACCTCTTCGAGGGCGAGAAGACGCCGAGGGCGTCCTTGGCCCAGCCGACCACGTCATTGCCCAGGCCGGTGACCTTGTTCTTCAGGCTGCCGATCATCGACCCGATGCCGCCGATCAGCCCGTCGATGATGTGAATGCCGGCGTTCCACAGCCAGTGCCCGGCGTCGCCGATAGCGCCCAGGACTTCATGCTCAATGTTGCGAACGTGGCCGAGAAGCTTGTTTACGGCAGTCTCGACCGCGGCAGCTGCCTCGTTCCACCAGCCGCGCATCTTCCCCGGCAGCGACCCGAACCAGCCCAGGATCGACGCGACCTCTTGCACGTCGCGGCGGACGAGCGCCTTGATGTACCCCCACGCGTCATCGAAGATCCGCTTGACCGTGTTCCAGTGCGTGTAGATCAGCGCGGCAACCAGGGCGATAGGGCCGAGGATGAAGCCGACGATCAGCACCCAGTGGGACTTCACGAACCCGACGACCTCGTCGACGGCCTTCTCGACGGCGTGGAGGGCGTCGAGGAAGGCGCCCTTGATCGCCCGGCCGACGTCGTTGACGATGTCGCGGAACGTCTTGAAGTGGATGTAGGCGTAGATGATGCCGGCGACGAGCGCCGCGATCGCCGCCACGATGAGGATGATCGGCATGGCGTCCATGGCGGCGTTGAAAGCCCACTGGATCCCGGTCCACGCCTTCGTCGCCGCAGAGGCGATCTTCGACCAGATCCCCCAGTTCTTCACCGCGGTGACCGCGGACCCGATCCCGGACCCGACGGCGGAGAACGCCCCGCTGATCGCCGACCCGGCGGTCTGCAGCCCCGACCACGCGGCCTTGGCGCCCGACCCGATCCCGGACAGCATCTTGGAGAACCCGGACGCGTCGCCCTCGCCGGCCTTGAAGAACCCCAGGACCTTCCCGCTGATCCCGGTGACGTCCTTGAACCCCTTCACGCACGTCCCGAGGGCTTTCGCGAGGCCGTGCTCCAGGGCGCCCGCGAGCAGCACCCCGACGATGATCGCGAGGGCCTTGGATGCCGCGGTGTGCTTGGCGAGCCACCCGCCGAACTCGCCGAAGATCTTCATGACCTTCGTCGCCGCGGGCAGCAGGGCGGTCCCGAACGAGATCGCCATCGCCTGCGCGGCCTTCTCCGCGGACCCGAGCTGGAAGTTGAAGTTCCCCTGGATCAGGCCCCAGCCCTTGACGTTCGACCCGGCGCCCTTCGCGGAGTCGGCGATCGCCTTGACCTTGCCGTTGAACGTGGCCGCGTGCGCCCCGGTCAGCATGAGCCCGACGTTCAGGCCGGTGGCGCCGCCGAGCATTTTCGCCATGGCAGCGGAGTACGTCTGGGCGGCGGGGGCGCCGGAGGCGAGCAGCGAGTTGAACCCGTGGGCCTTCCCGGCGACCGAGGCGAACTGGTCGGCCATCGTCTTCGCGGTCAGCGGCAGGTTCTTCGTCGCGTTGTACCAGGTGGTGTAGCTGGCACCGCCGTCCAGGTACGCCTTGGAGACGGACTGGACGCTCTTGGGCAGCATCCCGAGCATCTGGGTCGCGTCGGCCGCCGCGGACTTCGACTGGTTCATCGCCTTGACGAGGACCATGCCGGACGGCCCCATCTTGGCCATGACCGCGTCCGACAGGTAGGAGATGGTGCCGGTGAGGCCGAGCTTGCCGAGCTTCGACGACACGGCCGTGCTGGAGATGCCGAACTCGGACATCTCGTTCGTCGCCACGCTGGTCGGGTTGCCGAGGCTGCGCATGGCGAACGCGAGGTCCTGCGCGCCCTGCCGGGCCGACACGCCCATCGACGTCATAGTGGCCAGCGCGCCGCCAACCTGCGCAAAGCTGATCTTGTACGACGCGGCAATCGGCAGGACCGACGACAGGGACGACGCCAGGTCCTGCATCGTCATCTTGCCCTGGCCGACCGTGGTGATCATCTGGTTCGTGAAGCTGGTCGCGTGCTGGGCTGACAGCCCGTAGGCGTTCAGGCCGGAGGTGACCGCGTTGGCGACCTCGGACAGGTCCGCGCCCTCCGCCTGCGCGCCTTCCGCCGCGGCCTTCAGGACCTGCAGGCCGGCCGCCCCGTGGAACCCGGCCGACTCGACCTGGTACATGCCGGAGGCGAGCTGCGACGTGCTGGTGTTGGTCGCCACCGACATCGCGAGGATGCCCTGGGAGACCATGGCGAGATTGGCCTGAGTCTCGCCCGCGGACGTGACCAGGCGGGTCATCTGCTGCTGGTAGTCGCCCGCCATGTGCAGCGAGATCGCCACGCCGGCGGCGACGGCCAGGCCCCACAGCTTCCACTTCGATCCGGCGCCCGCCGCCGCGTCCCCGGCCGCCGTCGTCTTCGCGGCTGCCGCGTCCTCCGCGTCGGCCGTCTCCGCGGCTTTCGCCCCGGCGGCCACCTGGACGTCGCCGAGCGCCGCGACCGACCCTGCCGCCGCGTCCGCGGCGCCCCCGGTTTCCGCATACGCCGCGGCGGTCTCGCGTGCAGCGCCGGCGGCGGCGGATGCGTCCCCTGCCGCCGCAGCCTGGACGTCAGCGAGAGCCTGCACGCTCTCCGCGCCCCGCTCCGCGCCAGCCGCTACCGCGTCGCCGGCAGCGGATGCGGCCTCGCCCATCGCCGTCGCGCTCTCGGCCACGGCGCCCATCGCTCCGGCCGACTCCGATGCTGCCGCCGCGACTTCGCCGGCGCCGGCGCCCATAGCGGCGCCCATGTCGCCGGCTGCCCCGGAGACTTCCGCCATCAGGTCGTTGATCGCCTCCAGCGGTTCCGTCGCCTCGTCGAGGACGGAGTTCCACTGCGCGGCGTTGACGATCAGGTCCAGGACCGCAGGGGGCAGGAAGCTGTCAGACACCGGCGGCGTCCTCCCGCCCGGTGGCGGCCCTGCGCGGGCCTGCTACCCGCCCCGGGGCAGGCCGGTCATTCCGGTCAGTTACACAGCCTCCGCGAGGGGGTAATGAGCGCGGCGGCGGGGCGCAGGCTGCCGGCGTCCTGCTGTGGCAGCAGGACGGCAAGGAGTTTGCGGCCTTCGCTCCCCGGTCGGCTGACGAGCCCGCCAGGGTGACGTGAAACGACCCGCCGCCGCACGCTTGTCATGTCCTGCCGATCCCTGTAAGTCCCCAGACGCCGTCAGTGATCGGCTGCCCGGACGGCAGCGCCGCCTTCGGCAGCACCGGCGCCTGCCCCGCGCCCGGGATGCCGGGCGACACCACGGCGTTTCCGCCGAACTCGGCGGCGGTCGGCGACATGAACCCCGCCACCGGCGGGGCGGTGACCTGCCCCCCGGGTACCGGGGCGGACGGCTCCGGGGGGATCGCCCAGGCGGCCGAGATCATCCCCTCGCCGTTGGCGGTGAGCTGCGGCGCGTGCCGCCGCTTCACTTCTTCCTGCTTCGCGATGCGGCGCCGCTCGTCGGCGCGGATCGAGTCCTCCCCGCCCGTGATGCCGAACAGCCCGCGCACGAGCACGCCCGCTATCGCCGTGTCCACCGCGTTGAGCTTCCCGCCGATGACCGCTCCGGTGAGGTCGTTGGCGATGGTCTCCGCCGACCGCGGGATGTATCCCGGGTTCGCCACGGCGAGCCGGGCGGCCTTGAGGGCGGACTCCGATGACGTCGCGGCGGCGCCTGCGGCGGCGAGCTGCCGCTGCGCGTGCTCCCGCACTGCCGCGAGGCTGCCGTGGGCCGCCTGGTAGCGCCCGAGGACCTCCTGCGCGGCGTCGAGCCGCAGCTTCGCGTCGACCTCGGCTCGCGGCCCCTTGCGGAGCCGTCGGGCGGCCTCCTCGTCCCGCTGTGCCGTGAGGCGGAGCTGTGCCGCGTCGGCCAGTTCCGCCGCTGCCTCCTCCTCGGCATTCCGGGCGGCGCGCAGCGCTTCCGCGGCCTGCTGCTCGGCTGCCCGTGCCGTGGTCAGCTCCCGCTCGGCGGCGTCCGCGGCGAGCTCCAGTTCCGCCACGTACACGGCCTGGTCGGCGGCGAGGAACTTCGCGCGCATCTGCGCCAGGTGCCCGGATGCCTCCTCGCGCAGCCGTGCGGCCTCGGCCCGCGCCGCCTTCCGGGCAACGTCAGCGAACGCATCCGGATCGTTCCGCAGCCGCTCCTCAGCCTCCGGGCGGGTCTCCGCCGGCAGCGTCCCGCACGCCTGGCACTGGCCGCCCCTAACGGGAAGGTCCGTCCCGCACTCGCTACAGCACCGGGCGAGGACCGTGTCGAGCAGTTCGTCGAGCGTCATCGCCATCAGTAGGCTCCCCGAGGCGAGACCCGGAACTCCGCGCCAACCCCGCTCGGCGCGACGAACGGCGGCGGCTGGCCCGGGATACCGGACGGGGCGTTCCGCCCGAGCTGCCCCGCGAGGGCCGGTGCCGATGCCGTCGCGGCGTCGAGCATCTGCACCCGCGCCGTGCCCTGGTGCTCGGCGATCGACGCGCACAGCGGGCCATCGGCACCGGACACGGTCGCGAGGTCCGCGAGCAGAACCGGGCTCAGGCCCGGCTGGTAGTTCATCATCCCGTTGCCGTCCAGGCCGTAGCCCGCGGCGATCTCGCGGCGGCGGAACTGCCCGGTGCCGGGATGCCGCCCCTGCCCTTTCGCCGCGGTGCCCTCGCCGCTGTCGCCGTCCTCGGCGTCGTCCTGGCCGTCGTCGTCCGGCTTCCCGGTGCCGTCCGCCTGCTGCGCCTCGTGCGAGGCCCTGGCGGCGGCATGACCGGGCGTCTCCCCGGCCCGCTCCGGATGCCCCGGCTCCGATTCCTTGGCGAGCAACTCGCGCTGTTGCCTCTGGCCCTGCTCGGTTACGCAGAACATGTCAGTCCCCTCTTCGCTAGTTCGCGCTCGGCGGTCAGCCGGGCGTGCGGGTCGCTCAACGCCGGTTCCCTCCCCACGCCGCCGTGGCGGCTCCCTGCTGCTCGATCGCGGCGAGCACCCGGTTCTGCCGGCGGAGCTCCTTGGCGCTCTTCCGGAGCACCCTGCGCAGTTCGTCCGCGCCGTCGCAGACGGGCAGGAGGGCCTCGCATGCCGGGAGGATCGTGGCGGCCAGTTCCGCGCGGGACGGCAGCGCCTGCCCGGCGGCCTTGTACGCGGCGGCGAAACGGGACAGCGCCCGGTCGGCCGCCTCATCGGCCATCTGCTCGGCCCGGCGGCTCACGAGAGGCTCCCGGGGCCGTCGGCGGCCCGCTTCGCGTCGAGCTCGGCGAGGGTGCGCCGTTCGCCGGCGGCACCCGCCCACGCCTCGGCCACGACGTCGAGCACGTCGCCGGAGCGCTCGGTGATGCTGCCCTGGAACTTGGCCGTCTTGCGGGCGAGCTGCTCGGCCAGCGCGATACTGCGGGCGAGGGGGAGGACCGCGTCGGCGAGCACCTCGCGGTCGTCGGGGCCGAGGATGACGCCGCGTGCAGTGAGGCGCGCCTGCAGCCCGGAGGCGAGGATGACGGCGGCCCGTGCCGTCCGGCGGCGGCCCATCAGGCGGCCGTCCTGGTGCCGCGGCGGACGAGGCGGTTGAGGTCGCTTTCCCGGTAGCGGGTGGCCGTGCCGATCTTCACCCGCTCGAGCTCGCCCGCGGCGGCGAGCTTGCGCACCATGCGGTCGGACACGCCGAGGCGGCTGGCGGCCTCGCGCTCGTCGACTAGGCGGTTGGGGGTACCGACACAGCTCCTGGGTTCGTCCGGTTTCCGGGTACGTGATCAAGGTTAGCGGCGTTCCGGGCTGTTCCGGGCGAGGCGCGCGGCATGTTCCGGCGGGTGCCGGTAGGTTCCGGGCCGTACCGCAGAAAATCAGCGACTTTCTGCGGTAGCGTGAGAAACGACCAGGGATGACGACCCGTTCCCGCCGGGCCGGCTCCGCGTGCTTTTCTGCGATACGGAGACGACATGGGCACCGTGCACGCCATCCGCCAGGAGGAGGCCGTCACGCTCGCCGAGGCGTCGGCCGCGTTCCTCGCCGTCCTCGACCACCCCGAGAGCCAGGGCACCCGCAAGGTATACGGCTCGACCCTGCGGGCGCTGCGCGCCGAGTTCGGCGACGGCACCGGCGTGGCCGGACTCGAAGCCCGCAAGGTCGCCGAGTGGTTCACCCGCCAGTGGGGGCAGGCCGCGCCCGCCACGTGGAACCGGAACCTGGACGCTGTCCGCTCCGCGCAGCGGTACTGGCAAGATCAGCAGTGGATGACAACCATCGATCTCACCTCCGCCCTGCGGCGGAGGCAGCGGCGGGCCGACCGCTCCCGCGCCCTGTCCCGCGCCGACGTCGAGCGGCTGCTCACCCGCGAGGACATCGCGATCCGCGAGCGCGTCCTGTGGCGGCTGCTGTACGAATCCGCCGCCCGGTCGGCCGAGGTGCTCCGCCTGGACGTGGAAGACCTCGACCTCGTGAACCGGCGCGCGAAGGTGACCCGCAAGGGCGGCGCGGTCGACATCATCGTCTGGCAGACCGGCACGGCCCGCCTGCTGCCCCGGCTGCTGAAGGGCCGCAAGTCCTCCGGTCCCGTGTTCCTCACCGACCGCCGCTCGCGGGTCGAGCTGCCGCCCGGCGACATCGACGCGGCGAGCGGGAAGGCCCGCCTGTCCTACCGGCGGGCCGCCGAGATCTTCGAGGAGGCCACCGCGGGCGAGCAGGGCGGCCCGTGGACGCTCCACCAGCTCCGCCACTCCGCGCTCACCCACGACGCCGAGAACGGGGCGTCGACGCCGATGCTGATGGCCAAGTCCGGGCACACGTCGGTCGCGTCGCTGGCCCGGTACGCACGGCCCTCAGCCGAGGCACTGCAGCACTGGCAGGAGCAGAACGACCCCGCGCGCCGTAGGTAGGGCTGGCCGGTTTTGGGTTTTCGACGACACTGCGGACGTTCGCGAACGTTCGCGCAGCACCGGAGTATGATCCGGGTATGAGCGAGCGCAAGACGCGAGTGACCGTCACCATCGACCCCCACCTCGCCGCCTACGCCGAGCAGCTCGTCGAGGCCGGCAAGGCCCCGTCCGTCTCCGCTGTGGTCAACGACGCCCTGGAGGCGGACCGGCTGCGCGACCAGAAGGCGCGGCGGCTGTGGAAGGAAGCAGCCGAGCACGCCGACCCGGAGAAGGTGGCCCGCATGCGGGCCCACGTGGACGCCCAGCTCGCGGCCCTCCCGGCTTCCCACCGCTACCGGTGAGCGAGGACGGGGGCGCCCGCCCCGCGCCGCTCATCCTTGACGCCAGCGTCCTCATCGAGGCCGCCCGCGGCGACGCCGGCGTCATGACCCTGATCCAGGGGTTCGATGCCGACGGTCAGCCCCTGATCATCCCGGTGCTGGCGGTCACGGCGGCGTCGCTCGACATGCCCTCCGAGGACGCCGAGGCCATCCTCCACGGCCTCGAGCGGCTGGAGAACGTCATGGCCGCCCCGGTACGGGACACCGAGCAGGCCGTCCGCCTGGCGGCGGTGATCACCAGGACCGGGCTCGGCGCTTACGACGCGCACGTCGCCGCCGTGGCGGACGCGGCGGTCTGCCCGATCCTCACGCTCGACGGCGCGAAGTGGCGGGAGCACGCCCGCGATCTCGACGAGCCGCTGCACTTCGTGGAGATTGCCGACCCCGACGACGCCTAGCGCCTTCAGCGCGAGCACAACCGTCACGCGGCCGACGACCTGGCGGGCGCTCAGGCCCGACGCGGCATCGGATCGCTGCGCAGTGTTAGCCGCGCTGCCACCACCGGCGGCCGCCGAATGCGCGAACGGCACCGCGCAGGCCAGCGATCGCCTTCTGCAGCTGCTCGCCAGCGGCCTTGGAGTCGCCCGGCTTCCTGGCCTGCAGGACCGTGCCCAGGGCGTCGCTGACTCCTGAGGCTGCCGACTGGAGGCCGTCGGACATCAGCGAGAGCTGCACCAGGGCCGGGCCGATCTCGGCAACGGCGGCCTGGACGCGGTCGATGAGCCTCTCGCCCTCGGCTGAGTCCCAGGCCCTCAGGCTGCCGACGCCCGTTGCGGCTCCCTTGATCCAGTTCCCCTCGGTGTGGGCGGCGAACGTGTGGAGCAGCGCGCCGCCGATGGCGAGGAAGTTCGGGCGCCAGGAGTCGCGGCGTTCCCTGAACGACGCCTTCTCGATCTCCAGGGCGCCGATGGCCATGACGACCCGGGCGAACAGGTCGCCCGCCCTCGCCTGCTCGGCATGACGGCCCGCGATCCAGCCGCCGACCGCGGCCAGCGCGGAGCCCACGATGATTCCCGCGATGGTGAAGATTCCCGTGATGATGGCGTCGCTCATAGCCGCCAATCGTGCCGCTGCTGGGCATCATGCGCTGGGGAAACGCCACTCGTGAGCGGCTACGCTTTAAGCGCGAGCACGATGGTCAGCACGACGAGCACGACCGTCAGGGCCGCGATCGCCGCCGACCCCCAGAACGCCCACCACCGGGCCTTCGCGGTCTCCTTGGTCAGTCCCTCGATCGAGTCCTTCAGGCGCCGCTGCATCTCCATCTGGTGCGCCGGGCGCGAGAGGCTGCTCTGGGGCGGTGCCTGGGCGATCAGCTCGTCATCCGTCAGCGCCCGGAGGCCGCGGACGCGGGACGCGCCTCCTTGGCCGGCAGACGCGGACGGCCTCACACCCTTGACAAACCGGACGTTATTAGCGGCGATTCACCGTGCACCATAGATGGCGGCGCGAGCCCTGTGCACCATGAATGGGCGGTCAGCGTTTGTAGGGCGATGACCTTCCCGCGTTGTCGACGGCCTCGGCGAGCAGCATGTCCGCCTGGGCGTCGTCGAGGTCGTAGGCGTCGATGATGTTCCCGGCGAGGACGGTGCTCGGCGCGCGGCGCCGCTTCTCGAGGTGCACGACCGTGCCCGGTGTGCAGCCGATCTCGCGTGCCGCCCGGCGCAGTGACCAGCCGCGGTTGCGCCGGGCGGCGGCAAGCATCTCCGCTACCTCCAGGGTGACGAGGCGGCGCGGTGGCCACTCGCGTACGCGGGTCTCGCTGATCTTGGCACCTCCACAGGTCGCCAGGCCGGGGGCCTGCATGGGGTCCGCCTGAGCGGGGCGTGCACCATGGGGGCCGGTGTTCTGCCGGTACACCACGGCCCCGCGGCAGCGGGGCGTTTGTACGGCCATGGTGTTTGTATGGTCAGCCTCCATCTGCAGGCCCGATCTGGGCGGCGTGCCGCAGCAGTTCCTCGTCGATCCGGGCCGTCCGGCGCAGGCCCGCCTCCGTCTCCTCGAGGCGGCGGATCTCCGCCTCGACCGCCTCGTTGTCGAGGACGTCGATCCGGTGCCTCGCCGGGGCGTCCAGGCCGAGGAGCCGCGCCTTGCGCTCCGCCCATCCCTTGACCGATGTCCACGCCTCGACGGCGGTCCGCGGGGTCGTGCTGCTGTCGCGGGCGATCCTCATCAGGGCGGCGATCGCGTCGTCGATGAGGACGAGTTCCTCGGCGCGGTGCTCCTCGAGGTGCTGGGCGGGGATCTCGGCGAGGGCCTGCTCATACAGCTGGTGGGCGCGCTGCTTGGTGATGCCGAGGGCGCGGCCGATGTCGGCGAAGGTGGCGCGCCGCCTGCGGAGGGCGACGACCTGGGCGCGGCGCTCGGCGGCGGTGACCCGCTGGCCCGGCTGGGATTCCGGCATTGTCAAGCCCCCTTAGGTCAAGTTGACGGCCGCTGCTTCCATGATGCGTCCCGGGGTTCGCGCCGTGGTGCTGCCGCGCGACCGCGCGGTTCGCGTGAACGGTCACGTGCCGGCGGGCGGCAGGCCCGTGAGGCGGCGGCGGAAGCGCTCCAGCGCGGCGAGCGCGGCGCGGGCCCGCCGGTCGAAGCCGCGGTCAGGGAGGGGCTCGCCGGTCTGCGGGTCGGTGACGACCTTGCCGTCGCGGACGAGGTAGCGGGGACGGGCGAGGATTTCGCGCAGGATGTCTTCCGTTTTCGCGAGGCGCAGGAGCGTCTCCTGCCGCGCGGCGGTTTTCTCGGGAGGCTCGCCGATGATGCCGAGACGGTCGAGTATGGCCCGTGCCTCGGCGCGGTCATCGGGAGGCATGAGCGGGAGCACGTCGACTCCCGGGCCGGCCAGGTACGGGCGGATGAGGCCCTGGAGGCGCTCAAGGTCCTGGAGGCGGGCTGCTTTCTGGTCGTAGTCGGGGCTGCCGGTCATTGCGGTGCTCCTTTCGGTGAAAAAGGGGGCGTGTCAAGCCCCCCAGTGTCAAGTTGACGAGGGTTAGCGCGGAGAGCCGTCGCCGTCATCCTGCTTCGGGGTCGGGCCGGGGGCTGACGATCGTGAGCGAGCGGACGGCGGGGGGCGACACTGGCGAAGTCGTCGCTCGACAGCCACTCAGTGACCTCGCTCCAGGTCGTGAAGTAGCGGCGGAAGCCCCGGCCGCCGGGGAGCTTGACCTCGGCGCGCAGGGGCATGAGGACCCGGCCGGAGGCGTCGCGGGGCCTGCTGGCCGCCGCGGCGGTCATGGGCACGGGCTCGGGGTAGCGGAGGAAACTGGTCACGCTGTGGCCCTTTCGGTGATGGGGGTTCGGCGTGCTCGCGGTCGCCCGCCTTGCGGCGGCGCGCGCCTTGGCGGCGTCGACCAGTCCGCGAGCGGGCAGTCGAGCTCGGCGCGGACGAGGCGCACGACGCGCATGACCTGGTGCCTGAGCACGTGCTCGCCGTGCTCGTCGTCGACGCGGAAGACGATCCATCCTTGCGAGCGCAGCCATGAGTCGCGGTGGCGGTCTTTCGCCGCGCCGTCCGGGGACCGGTGCCACCATCCGTCAGCCTCGAGGGCGATTCCTGCCTGCGGCCACGCGAAGTCAAGGCGGTAGCGGCCCGCCTTGTGCTGCTGCACGGGGCGCGGCGCCTTGAATCTCGCCAGGATGAGCACGACCTCGTTTTCGAGTGCCGTTCCGGGCTGCCACCCGAGCTCGGTCACGACGTGCCCGGTAGCGCGCCCGATCACGGTGCGACCTCGGCGAGTACGGCGTTCGGCGGGGCGGTCATGCGCCGCTCTCCCTCCGGTGCGGCGCCTGTAGCGCACCGCTACAGGCGATGGGGTGCCCGGGTGCCTCTCGCGACCGGGCCGCAGCTCTCGGGATGTAGCGCACGGCTACACCTGGAGCCGTATCATGCGGGGCATGACTGACACTGGCCCCGCGCCGGCCGACTGGGAGGGCGCGCTCCTCGAGCTCCTCGGCGACGTCATCCCGGGCGTTCCCGGTCGCGCGGCCGGCACGATGCCGTTCGGGAAGTACGCCGGCCAGCCGGCCAGCGCCGTGCTGGCTGACGAGGACTACTGCCGGTGGCTGCTCGACCAGGACTGGCTGTACGAGAAGCACCCGGCCGTGCAGGCGTGGCTGCGGGAGAAGTTCCCGCCGCCTCCCCCGTACATGCCCCCGCCGGCCGCGCCGCCCGTCGAGACCGCCCGCTACCCCTACCGGGACGAGGCGGGGGCGCTGCGGTACACCGTCATCCGCTACGCGCCGAAGGCGTTCGCGATCGAGGCGGCGGACGGGTCGCCGCTGCCCGACCCGGTACCGCGTGACCTGGCGGTCCTGTACCGGCTGCCCGAGCTGCTCGCCGCCCCGCCGGGGTCGACGGTGTACGTGTGCGAGGGCGAGAAGGACGCCGACGCGGTCGCCGCCCTCGGCCTGGCCGCGGTGTCGAACCCGTGCGGGACCCGGATGGGCTGGCTCGGCTCGTACACGCCGCACCTGGCCGGATACCACGCGGTGATCCTGCCGGACGCTGACGGGCCGGGCCGCAGGCACGCGGAGAAGGTCACGGCGGCCCTGTCCGGGACCGCGCTGTCGGTGGTGACGTGCGACCTGAACGGGGGGCAGCGGGGGCCGTGGGATGTCTGCGACTGGCTCGCGCGCCGGGGCCGGGGCGCTGGCCAGCTCGCCGGGCAGGCCGCGAGGGCGCGGTTCGCCGCCGCTGGGAGGGCGTGGCGGAAGGGCGGCCCGAACCGGGACGAGCGGGAGGACCTCGTCTGGTCCTCTGGCCTGGCGTCCACGGCCAAGCTCGCCCTGGCCGCGGCGTGCTACCTGACCGGGTGGAAGGACGGCGGGGCGTGGCCGCCGGCCGCCGAGATCGGCTCGGCGGCGTCGCTGCACCGGGTCACCGCCCAGAACGCCGTCACAGGGCTGCGGCGGGCCGGGGTGCTGGCCCCTGGCGGCGGGATCGCGTGGGACGTGCTCGTCCTGTCCTGAGCCGGTCACGCTGCCCTCCTGGGGACCACGACGAGCATGAGCGCGACCGTGTGCGAGCAGCGGGCCGTGGCCGGGCAGGAGCACGACCAGACGCCGAGGCGGGCCGGGTCGTGGCCGAGGCGGTAAGTCCCGGTGTCGCCGACGCACTGCGCAACGACGTGGTCTCCGTCGCGGTGGAGGACGGTGAGGCGGCCCGTGGCGAGGAAACGCCGGGCCTTCGCGTCGACGGTCTCGCGGGCGCTACGCATCGCACGCCCGCTGGTCATGCCCTGGCCGTCCGCACCGGCGGCAGAGGGCAGCGAACGGTATGGAGGAAGGGCGCGAGTCGTCAAGGTCTGCGGTCCGGTGCGCGAGCTGGGCGGCCTCGGCGGCGGCCTCACGGAGATGGCGCGTACAGAACCCGAGCGGCGATGCCGGGGGGTCGGGGCAGGGATGCCGGGCGGGCAGGATGGCGACGACGCAGCGGGGCGGGGTCATGCGGCACGACCCTGGCGCACCCGGACGGCCGGGATGGTGCCCCACCTGATCGCGGCCTCAGCGCAAACCTTGTGACATGGACGCTGGTCGTAGGGCTCGAAGAGCAGGGCCGGGCGCCCGCACAAGGCGCAGAGCCGAGGCTCGTTGAGGACGCGGACATGACGCCAGTCGAGACCCGTCACCTCGCCGGTGTAGGCGGCCAGGACTGTAAGCACGTCAGGCTTGCGGGCGAGGAGGGACCGGACAAGCTGCTCGTGCCTGCGGGGGCCGCGGATGACAAGCTGGCCGTCCGCCTGGCCGGTGAAAATCAATCCTGCGCGGCGGGCAGATGCAAGCAGCTCGAGAAGCGGGGCGGTCATGCCGGCCACTCCCCCCAGTCCTCGGGCAGAGCCTCCGGCCAGTCTTCCGGGTACTCGGGGGGTCCGGAGATAGGCCGCATCACAGCGCCCGCAGCACCCGCAGCACCCGCAGCACCCGGATGGCGCCATTCCTGCTGGTCGGGGGCGGTCGCCCGTGCGGGTGCTGCATTGGCCATAGCACCCGCGCCAGCACCCGCAGCACCCGGATTCCCTGCGGGCGCTGCGGTTCCCCGGGCATCACCAGCGCCCGCGCTAGCACCCGCGCGTCCTTGCAGGTCAACCAACGTTCCGGGTGCTGCGGGCGCTGCGGGCGCTGACTCGCTGTTGTTCTCTTGACTCGGGTCGGGGATGACCTCAAGAGCGTAAAGGCGGCTCCGGTTGCCCTGCGGCTCGCGACCCGCGTCGTCAACGGAGATCCCGCCATGTCGGAGCAGGGGCGCTATGCGCTTAAGCCTGCCGGCCGCGCGGGTGGCGTCCTTCGGCCAGCCCTTCGGGGGCTTCTCCATCGTCACCAGCTCGAGGAGCTCCCCCGCGGTCCCGGTCCACTTGCCGCCGGGCTGCTCGCGGATCTTGGCGGCGATCGTCTTGCCGAACTGATCACCCTCGAGGACGTCGGCAGCGATGGTGTCGGCAGCCGCGGCGTAAGCGGTAACGGTGTGCCACCCTCTTACGTCGTCGACCGCCTGGAGCACGCACGCGAAGTCGGCCATGCGCGGCATCGACTCCGGCCTGGCGTCCGGCAGCCGCCTGAGCACGTCCGCCGTGAGATCGAGCAGCGAGGCGAAGATCGACGGCTGGGAGGCGGCGTAGGCCGCAGTCAGCTCGGCGTCAGTGCGCCGCGCGCCCTCTGCCATGGGCTCCAGCTCAATCAGCAGGAGCCGCTCGGCCAGGTCCCCGTCGAGGTGCCCGGCGTCGATGCTGGTCATCATCACCACGCGCCGGAACGCAAGCACGGTCACGTCATCGTCGGTATACAGCGCCCGGTCGACATTCCCGTCCCCGGTCACCGCCCGGCACAGCGTCTCAGACAGCCACCCGGATACGGCGTTCACGTTGTCGAGGCACACCGCCCACGAGGCAGACGCCACCACGACCCACTGCTTGACGTCCCGCGGCGCGGTCCGCAGCGGGGCGGGCGACGGGTCGATTATCTGCACGACGCACCGCGCCGCCGTGGTCTTGCCGGTCCCCTGCTCTCCCTTGAACGCGAGGATCGGGTGCGGGATCTCCGGAATCAAGGTGCTGACCATCCAGCCGGCAAGCAGGCGGAACGCATCCTCGGTGGCGTTCAGCAGTCCGGCGAGCGCGGCCAGCCCGTCACCGTCGCGCACCGGATCGGGCATGACTGACGTGAGCGCGGTCCGGCGGAACAGGACCGGCGAGCGGGACTCGCGGCGCCAACCGCCCGGGCCGACGATCACGCATCTGCCGTCTGCCGTGCCGAGGTCGATCACGATACTGTCGTCGTGCCGTGCGAGCCGCAGGGCAACCGGTACGGGATCCTTTCGCGCCGCGTAGCCCTCCAGTACCGCGAGCGCGTCGGCGAGCGCCGACTGCGACGGCGCGGTGCCCCGGGTCTCATCGGCGAAGATCGCGGCCAGCCGTGTGCGCAGCCCGCGGCCTCCGCGCAGCGGGAGCGCGATGTTCGGTCCGTTTTTCACGACCCCGTAGGGGCGTCCGTCCTCGGACATCACCAGGTCGAAGCGCGCCATGGCCAGCTCCACCAGCCGCGACGCCTGTGAGCGCTTCCCGTCGCCATCGTCGCCGGCGGCCGTAGCCGCTTTCTCGATCTTGGGCGCGGGCTCAGGCGCGGGCAGTGGCACGAGGCCATCGAGGGCGAATCCGGCGTCCAGGTGGTCGCTCACGTCGGCATGGATGGTCGTCACGGCGGGAAGCACGACGGCCACGCTCTTCGCCTTGCCGCCGAGGTCGGCGGCCACGGCCTCGGCGTGGGCGATGCCGGGCTCGTCGCGGTCGGCGATGATGACCACGTCGGCACCGCGCAGCGCGTCGCCGTATCCTGGCTGCCACTTCGGCTTCTTCGCCCCTTCCCTCGCCGCACCGTCAAAGTTGCAGGTGGCGACCTCGCCCATGGCGGCGAGCCGGTCGGCGTCCTTCTCGCCCTCGACGACGTACACCGTCCGCCCGGCCGCGACGGCGGCGAGCACCTCGGGCAGTCGGTAGAGGACTCGGCGGGCGTCGCCGATGTTCCATGTCCATCCACCCTCGCCATCTGGCCGCTTGACCAGGAAGCCCTTCGGCTCATAGCGGACCTTGATGAACAGCAGTTCGCTGGTTTCGCTGAAATAGCGGTACTCGGCGACGACACGCCGGGCGCTGCGATCGCGGGCCTTTTTCGGCGTGTCGAACAGATCGGCCAGGCCGAGGCCGAGGCCGGCGACGACATCGGCCGTGTCGCACCCGGCCTGGCAGCACAGCACCGCGCCAGTGTCGCCCTGGGCGACGGACAGGCTCGCGGTCTGGTCGTCGTGACCTTCGGCCGGGCATTGTGCCATCGCCGTGCCGGCTCCGCGCTCGTCGACGTGGCGCCCGTGCTCGCGGAGGGCTCCGAGTACCCGCTCGACGGCGGGGCCAACGGTCACGATGCCCTCCGCCTGACAGGGCCTCGGCGTACACTGGCGGCGTCGGTGGCTGTGGCGGCTATCTCGGCATTTGGGCGGCTCTCGCGCTGGGCGGTGCGGGGGCCGTCGTCGTTCAGGGCTATCGGTGGGCGTTTGGCCACACATTCCTCTCTGGTGCTGTCGGGGGACCTAGGACGCTGCGCGCAGGCACCATGGCGCAGTCGGCCACGGGCGTACGGGGTCATAGCTCCTCATCTCGAATCGTTTGGGTTTTCGGTCGGGTACCAGGTCGCAGGGCCACGCGAGATCAGGCAACGGCGCGAGGTGCACTGGCAAGTGAGCTTGAGTCCGCGAGCGCCGTCCCGGCCGCGTCCGCGAGCGGTGTCCCGGTGTGCATCAAGTGCAGGATGGGCGCAACCGGGACGACTAGGCGGCGACCAACTCGTACGACCGGGACCGGGAAGTCGCCGCGCTTGACCATCCGATACGCCTCATCGCGGCATAGGCCCGCGATGATCTCCCCTGCCGTGGGCACGTCGGTGCGGACTCCGAGGGCTGCCACGTCAGCGGCCGTCCAGACCCTCTTGTCGGCCGTCACCCGGTCACCGCCGACCCTCGGCCGGCCGAGAACAGGTCCGCTACCGACGCGCCGACACCCCGGGCGATCTGCACCTTGGTCGTCGGCGGCGGCTCGCGCAGGCCCCGCTCCACAAGGGACAGGTACGCGGTGGACAGGCCGGTGAGACCAGACACGTCAGCCAAGGTCCATCCCTGGCGCTCGCGCCACTCCCTTAGCGCAGGCTGCATTTGCATCCTCATCTCCAATCGTCTCCCTAGTTATCAGGGGAGACGGAGGTTAACCTAGCAACAGTGAACTCTAGAGTCAACAACCTTGAAAACCGGGTTGTTGGCCCTTATGATCGACTCAAGCACCCCGGCATGTGAATATTTGGCAGGTGCGGATGCATGAAGTAATCGCCAAAGGGACCGCTGTCGTACGCCGGAACCGGGGCTGGACCCAGGAACAGGCGGCAGGCGCATACCGGCTCCACGGCCTGACCACGTGGCGCACCAGCACCGTGGGCTCGCTCGAGGCTGGCCTGCGGCGCCCGAGACTCGACGAGGTACTGCTGATGTGCGCTGCGCTGGAGGTCACGCTCGCCGACTTGATCCGCGCTGCCGACGAAGACGGCGGCCAGGAGGTCGAGCTCGGGGACGGCGCCATCCTGAGCACTCGCGTCATCCTCGGGTACCTGCACGAGGGCTTCGAGGAGATCGGGGAGCTATCCGTTGACGATCCCCGGGCAACGAGGTGGTTCCCCGGTGACGACAGGATCTCCAAGGAGATCGCGCGCTCCCGCGCTGAAAGAGAACGCCTCATGCCAGTTCTGGCGCCGATCATTGCGTGGTCCAAAGAGCACGGCGGGGAACTAGCGCAGGGGGACTATTCAGCCGCCGTCGGCACGCCGTCGGATGCTGACAGGCATGCTGCCCGCCGCCTCGGAACCGAGACCGCCGTCGTGAGGCTCGCGGCACGGGCGCTCTGGCATCAAGACTTCGACCAGGAGCGCGACGAAAGGGTCGGGGATGTGGACCGGCTCGAACCGCGCAGCAGGCAGGCCCATCGCGGCCTCGTCACGCGCGCGCTGCTAGCTGAACTGGAGCAGCTTCTCCACGAGGCCGACGGCACACAGGGCACGGGGACAGGTGACGGGTGAGCGGTAAGTGGTCGACCCCGAAACGGTGCTACTGCAAGGACCCGGACACCGGTAAGGACCTCGGGAGGACCTGCCCGAAGCTCACCGGCCGCCGCCACGGCACGTGGGGCTATGACACGCGCGTGCCGACCACCACGGCCAGGAGCGGAGCGCGCGAGCTGCGGCGCTTCGGCTTCGCTACCAAGGCGGACGCGGACGCCGCGGCCGACAAGGTCTGGGACCTGCTCAAGCTCGCGGGCGACGACGAGACGGCACGGCAGAAGATCGGAGACATGATCTTCGAGAAGACCGCGCGCGGTGGCGAGCTTCCTGTCGTCGAGGACGTGCGCCGGCGTCTCGGCCTGCGCCGGGAGAACCTCGGTGCGAGCGACGCGTTCGCTGACTCCTGGCGCGGGTGGCTGGCCGGGAAGAAGAAGCTCCGCGCCTCGTCGGCGAAGCGACTCGGTGAGATCGGCGACCACTGGCTTATCCCGGTCCTGGCCGACATCCCGGTCGACCGGATTACAGGCGAGCACTGCGCGATGGTCTTCGAGCGCGTGGACATGTTCAACGAGGAGATCGAGGCCGCGCACGAGGCGAAGCGCGCCCCGGTGCTGCCCGGCGAAAAGCGCCAGCGGCCGAAGGTCGTCGGCATCGCCACGCAGCACCGCATCTTCGCCGCGCTCCGCGAGTTCCTGAACTACTGCCTGAGGAAGACGCACACGATCGCATTCAACCCGATCCACAGTGTCGAGCTGCCGCCCGAGGAGCGCGCCCCTGTGCTGGTATGGACGCCCGAGCAGGTCGGGCACTTCCTCGACTTCCATGCCGACGACCGGCTCTACTGGCTCTGGCGACTGGCGCTGCTGCGCGGGTTCCGCCGCGGCGAGCTCGCGGGCATGGCTGACGACGCCTTCGACCCCGACGCCGCGTCGATCACCGTGAACGTGGCGCTCCTGGTTGTCGGCGGCAAACTCATCTGGGGCAAGCCGAAGTCAAGGGCGGGCGAGCGCGTCGTCGGGCTCGACGCGGACAGCGTCCAGGCGGGCAGGGCGCACCGCTCCCGCCGCCGCCGCGAGCGCCTGGCCGCCGGGGCCGCGTGGGAGGACTCGGGCCGCATGTTCACCTACCAGACGGGCGAGCGGATCAACCCGGACTGGATCAGCCGCCGGTTCAAGGAGATGGCCGCAGAGGCCGGGCTGCCCGTGATCAAGTTCCACGGTGCCCGGCACACGGCGGCGACGCTGGCGCTGCAGGCCAAGGTGGACACGAAGATCGTCAGCGAGCAGCTAGGCCACTCGACGACGCGGATCACCGAGGATCTCTACCAGCACGTCAGCGTCAAGATGCAGATCGGCGCGGCCGAGACGGTGGTCGACCTGCTGCCGAAGCACAAGCGGCGGGAGACGGGCTCATGATCACCGCCGCGTGCGTCCGTTCTGCGTCCGTTCCGGTTACCCCGGCGCGGTACCGAGAGGTACGGCCGGGGGGAAACACCAGGTCAAGCGGAGGGCGTGGGATTCGAACCCACGGTGTCGCGCAAACGACACAGCGGTTTTCAAGACCGCCGCCATCGGCCACTAGGCGAGCCCTCCCGTGCGGATTAACTTTACGCCAGTGGGAACCCAGCCGCGGCACCTGACACCGATCTACTGGGGCGGGCGAAGCCGTCGGCGACGAGCGCGGCCAGGGTCAGGTAGGCGTCAGCGGTCTCCTCGTTGAGCATCTCGAGTTCTACCTCGGCGCCTTCCTCCAGATGCGGGTCATAGGGGATCCGGACCACCGCACGGCAGCGGGCGGCGAAGTGCTGCTCAAGGCGGTTGAGGTCGACCGTGGACTTGCTCTTGCGGCGGATGGCGGATAGCACCACGACGCCGCCGTGGACCAGGTCTCCGTAGTGATGGGCCTCAAGCCAGTCGAGGGTCGCGCTCGCACTGCGCGCGCCGTCTACCGACGGGGAGCTGACCAAGACGATCTGGTCGGCCAGCTCGAGGATGCCGGCCATGGCCGAGTGCAGCAGGCCGGTACCGCAGTCGGTGATGCAGATCGAGTAGAAGTGCTCGAGCACGCCGACCACGGCACGGTAGTCATCGGCACTGAACGCGACGGAGACGCCAGGATCTCGGTCGGACGCGAGGATCTCAAGGCGGCTAGGCGCCTGGGAAGTGAACGTCCGAACCTCGGCGTACCTTCGCACCCGAGCCCGCTGGGTCAGCAGGTCCCTGATGGTCGCCGAGGTCTGCAGCCGGACCTTATCCGACAGCGTGCCACGGTCCGGGTTGCCGTCCACCGCGATCACCCGGTCGCCGCGCAGCGACGCCAGCGTCGCGCCGAGGCCGACCGTGACCGTGGTCTTGCCTACACCGCCCTTGAGGCTCAGCACGGCGACCCGCTGATGGCCGCCGGCGACCGGCGTGCGGACCCGGTGGACCAACTCGCGCCGTCGCAGACTCTCCGCGGATTCGCCGATGTGGATTAGGCCACCGCTCGCCCGGTACACCGTCCGCCGCCAGCCGCCGTCGGGCGTCGCCCGCTTGCCCGGCAGCAGCAGGTCGGACGTGAGGGTGTCCGCGGTCTCCCGCGGCGGCACATCCGACGCCGCCCTGGTGGGGTCCGCCACCGGTTCACGCACAGCTGGCGGCGCGGCCAGGGGCTCGCTGGCGGCGCGATAATCGGTGCCCGCGCGGACCTCGGACCACGGCACCGCCGGGCCCCGCAACGGCGGTGCCGCCTCGGGCGCGCGCGGAGCGACGTACGGTTCCGGTGTCCACATAGGCCGAGGGCTCACCGACCGCTGAGTCGACTGGTACGTCCAGGGCTCCTCGTACTCCTGCGATTGCTGAGTCGATGGGTACGACGGCGGATGGGACCATGACCGCGCACCCGGCCCGTCCGCCGGGTCACGGACCGGCGGAAGCTCCACCTTGCCGCTGCCGGAGTTCGGTGGCGGTGGTTCTGAAAACGGTGGTTCTGAAAACGGTGGTTCTGAAAACGGTGGTTCTGAAAACGGCGGTTCCGGCGACGGCGGTTCCGGCGACGGCGGTTCCGGCGACGGCGGTTCCGGCGACGGCGGTTCCGGCGACGGCGGTTCCGGCGACGGCGGTTCCGGCGACGGGAGTTCCGGCAACGGGAGTTCCGGCAACGGGAGTTCCGGCGACGATGCTGGCAGCGAGAGCGATGTCGACTGCGGTGACAGCGCCTCCGGCTCAAACAGCTGCGGAGATAGGCGCACAGGCGGGGGCGTCGCCGTGGGCATTACCGGGTAACCAGGGTCGGGAAACGAGCTCGTGTCGGGCAGTTGCTCCATCACCGGCACGTCAGGTGCCGTCTCAGCTACCGCCGCTTCCTCCGCCTTCTGGTCGGACGGCTGCCAATCGGGCAGCCAGTCCGGCGGCTTGTCAGAAACCTGGTCGGTAACCTCGCGCGCGGTCTGGGGTCGACTGGAAGAAAACGGGTAAAACGCCGTCGTCTCACGTTCGACCGACGCCTCAGGATCGTCATGCTCGTTCGGTGTCATGGGCCACCCCCGGTAGCCAAGTATCTGCTCTTGCCATACTGTTCGACACCATCAGCTCCGCGGAGCTCACCTCGTCCCGATGACCGGTTAAAAAGACCCTAATCATGACGTTCCCGCTCAGGAGGCAGCTATGCACGCGATCGTGATCGCCGAGCCAGGAGGTCCCGAGGTCCTCCAGTGGGCAGCGGTGGAGGACCCGCAGCCAGGACCGAGCGAAGTCGTGATCGACGTGACCGCGGCCGGGGTCAACCGGGCCGACCTGATGCAGCGGGAGGGGCACTATCCACCGCCGCCTGGCGCGCCTGTGTACCTCGGACTTGAGTGCTCAGGCACGATCGCCGCCGTGGGCTCAGAGGTTACCGACTGGCGGCCAGGAGACCAGGTCTGCGCGCTGCTCGCGGGCGGCGGCTACGCCGAGCGGGTCGCCGTCCCGGCTGGTCAGCTCCTGTCTGTCCCCGTGGCCACAACGCTCACCGAGGCCGCCGCGCTCCCCGAGACGACCTGCACCGTGTACTCGAACGTCTTCATGGGCGCTCGTCTCGCTGGCGGCGAGACACTGCTCATCCATGGTGGCGGCAGCGGCATCGGCACGATGGCGATCCAGCTCGCCAAGCACGCGGGCGCTACCGTGGCGGTCACCGCGGGTTCCGCGGAAAAGCTCGACACCTGCAGGAAACTCGGCGCGGATATCACGATCAACTACCGCGAAGAGGACTTCGTGGCCAAGCTCAAGGACGCCACGGACGGCCACGGCGCGGACGTGATCCTGGACATTGTCGGTGCCGCCTACCTGGCCCGCAACATCGCCGCCCTCGCCCCCGACGGCCGGATCGCCAATATCGGGATGCAGCAGGGCCGCAAGGCAGAACTCGACTTCGGTGCCCTCATGGCCAAGCGCGGCACGATCATGTCCACCACGCTGCGGGCCCGCCCGGCTGCCCAGAAGGCGCAGATCGTCGCGGCGGTCAGGGAGAACGTCTGGCCGCTCATCGAGGCAGGCGTGATCCGCCCGGTCATCGACAGAGAACTGCCGATGACACAGGCCGCCGAGGCGCACCGGATCATGACCGCATCGACCCACCTGGGCAAGATCCTGCTGTACGTGTAACGCCCGATGGCAAAACCGTCATCGTCAGCGGGTGGGCAAAATGGCCGCGCGCACCCGATAGCGTGTTAACCATGAGCGACGCAATCAGCCCACAAAACCAGGGCAGGCCGCAGGTCGTCGTAGTCGGACCCGACGGGATGGCCATCGGCGGCGACCAGGAAGACGCGGAGAACAGCCAGGCCGAGCGGTCGGTCGCCGAGATGGTGCAGCAGCCCGCTAAGGTCATGCGGATTGGCTCCATGATCCGCCAGCTCCTTGAGGAAGTTAAATCCGCGCCACTTGACGAGAAGAGCCGGGCGCGGCTGAAGGAGATACACCAGAACTCCATCAAGGAGCTGGAGGACGGACTCGCACCCGAGCTCGTCGCGGAACTTGATCGGCTTTCGCTGCCCTTCCAGGACGAGACGCCGAGCGAGGCGGAACTCCGGGTCGCGCAGGCTCAGCTTGTCGGCTGGCTTGAGGGCCTCTTCCACGGCATCCAGACCACGCTTTTCGCGCAGCAGATGGCCGCACGCGCCCAGCTTGAGCAGATGCGCCGCGCGCTACCGCCCGGCCTCATGCCAGCCGCCGAGCAGGAGCAGCAGTCACAACGCGGCTCTGGTCCCTACCTTTGACTGCCTGACCTTTTCACGACGGACTACACACCCGATCCCGTCTAACCGCTAAGGGCGGCCGTAGCGTAGCCGGGCAAGCCACGCCGCCGCTTCGGCGAATTCGGGATCGGACGTGCCGGGGCGGACTTGGGTCCGCCCCGGGTCGCTTCGCGGGTAGCTCCCTAGGAACTGGACCTCGGCGCAGACCCGGCGCACGCCCATCATCGCCTCGCCGACCCGGGCGTCATCGATATGGCCTTCGCAGTCGATGAAGAAGAAATAGCTGCCAAGGCCGTCGCCGGTCGGCCTCGACTGGATCGTGGACAGGTTGATGCCGCGGACGGCGAACTCGGTGAGGATTTCCATCAGCGCCCCCGGGTGGTCTTCGCCGAGGAACGCGGCAACCGAGGTCCTGTCGGAGCCCGACGGCGCCGGCATCGAACCAGGGCGGCTGACCTCGACGAACCTGGTGACCGCGTTAGACCGGTCGTGGACGTCGGGGACGAGAACCGTGAGCGAGTACCTGTCCGCCGCGGCGGATGACGCGAGCGCCGCGTCAAGCTCACCGTCGGCGACCCGGCGAGCGGCTTCGGCATTGGAGGGGAACGGCACCCATTCGCGCCCGGGAATTCTGGCCGTGAGCCACTGACGGCACTGCGCCTCGGCCTGCGGGTGGCCGCCGACGGTCTTCACGTCCGCCAGCGTTGTGCCCTCCCGCGCGAGCAGGGCGAATTCGATCGGCAGCCTGGTCTCCGCGCGGATAAGCAGGTCACCCACGCGGGCCAGGTCATCGACGGTGGCAGTGACAATGCCCTCCACGGAGGACTCGATCGGTACCACCGCACGCTCCGTGGACCCGGAGCGGACGGCGTCAAGCGTCGCGCCAATCGAGGCACAAGACACCGGCTGCACGTCGCCGACGGACCGGGAGGCGGACAGCTTGGCCACCGCTGCCTCGGTAAACGTCCCTTCCGGGCCGAGATAGGCATAGCGCATGTCCCCATCATGCCGCAGTTATCTCCCCGGGGGGGCGACCCCCCGTACCCCCCGGGGCATGTCCGATGGAAAGGCCAAGATATCGGACAGTTTTCTCCCGGGGGGCGACCCCCCGTACCCCCCGGGGCATGTCCGATGGAAAGGCCAAGATATCGGACATGCGGGCGGCCTCATGCGGTGGCCGCCGCGCGCTTGGACTCGCGGCGGGTCGGCCCGGCTGGCGCGGGAACAACCGCGGACAGCTCCGTGCCCAGTTGCGCCGAGTGCACCGCCTGCGCCTCCTCGGGCGACAACTCCTGCTCGCCCTTGCCCGCCACGACCGGTTTGGCGTAGGTGCGCGTCTCGGCACGCCCATTGATGGAGCTGAGCACTACCCCGTCGCCGTGAGCGTTAAGCAGCGCGAGGGAGAAGGACAACTGCCCGGACATCTCGTTCAGCGCGTCGTACCTGACGACCGCGACGTTCCGCAGCGACCTCGGGTCGACGGTGCCGTACGACCCGACGGCGCCATGCACCAGATCGCGGCATTCTCCGACGACGCGGGCGGCCCGCCTGCTCGCGACCACCCCGACCACGATGCCGATAACCCCTGCCACCACTCCTGTCACAGAAAGTGCGATCATTATCACGATCAGCACTATACCCATCACTTACGGTCGTGCGGCAGTGGCCGCGCGGCGCGAAGCCGCGGGCCCGTTCCGGAGAAAAATCTTAAGAGCCACCATATGGAACGGACCGTTGCTCTGCCCGATCCGCCCATGCTCCTCGATCGGGAACGGGCGGTCAGCGCAGCCGCGTCGCGAGTGCGAGCGCGACGTCCGCGAACTGCCGTGCGCGGTGAAGCTGCGCGGGTAGATCCGTGCCCGTCGCCCGGTGCGCCATCTCCACCTCGACCTCGAGGATGCGCATCCCCTTGCGCTTCAGGTCGATCGTCATGCCGGTCTCCACGCCGAACCCCCTGGCAAGCGGGCGAGCCGCCTCGAAGGCCGCGCGTGACAGGCAGCGCTGACCGTTCAGCGGCTGAGTGGGCGTCCACCCGGTCGCCCGCCTGATGCCCGCACCTGACAGGCGCACCACGAAACCGTGCCCGCCGAGCTTGACCCTGGTGGCGAAGGCCGCGATCGTCACGTCCGCCTCGCCCGCCACGACCGGCGCGATGAGCGGTTCTGCACACCCCGCGGTAGCGCCGAGATCCGCATCGAGGAAGAGCAGGTGGCGAGGACCGTCCGCCGGCTGGCGCTTATCGAGTTGGTCGACCTCCACGGCACCGACCGCCATTGCCATGCCCTTGCCCCGGTTCCTTCGGTACCGAAGCGCCCGAGCGCCCGCCTCTTGCGCGGCCAGCCAGGTACCGTCCGTTGAGCCATCGTCGACGACCACTACCACGTCGACGCCGGGCAGTGCCTTGGCGGCCGTGACGGTTGAGGCGATGCGATCGGCCTCGTTATACGCCGGGATAACAACGGCTACAGATGGCATGGGCCGATAGTAGTCGCCGGTATGTTCCCCGCGGTTGCCGCGCTGGTTCGCTGGCCCGATACTCTTTACCCTTCATCGGGCTAGCGGGCCAGCGCACCGGGGGTACGGGGGCCAGGGGGGATGGGGGGCGGGAGCCCCCCATGCGGAAGGTCAGCCCCCCATGCGGGAAGTCTGTCCCCCGGGAGATAACTGGCTAGTTGTTCCCGGGGAAATCCGCGACGGTGAATACCGCGTCTAGTCCGGTCACCCGAAGGATCTTCTTAACCGCGGGACGGGGCGCGGCGAGCTCAAGCTCACCACCGCGCTCTCGTGCCTGGCGCAGGCAGGAGAGCAGCACGTTCATACCGGTCGAGTCGCAGAACTCCACCCCGGACATGTCGACGATGACACGAGACGCCGGCCCGGCACTGTCGATGACCGCGGCGAGTTCGCTTTGTAGCCGCGGAGCGGTATATAGGTCGATTTCCCCGGTAGCGATGACGAGCTCGTGATCGCCCTGAGATCGACTTGAGACATTCAGCTCCACGGCTCGAACCATACCGCCCCTTGCGGGCGGAATGCTAGCCGCAGCAGCTCCGAGTGTGGCTTTATTCACATGCTGTTAACACTCGTACATCGGCGTATCGCCACGTAACAGTCAGCGATGCCTTAACATTCGTCCAGCAACCTCCCAGCCTGCTCAGGCCGCGTGTACGTCCTCGTTGGGCACCCGCTCGACTCCCGGCTCCGGCATTGCCGCCGGTTCCCTGCCGATCGGGCAGCAGATGGCCCTCGGGCCGCCCCGGCAGCCGGCCAGCTCGCCGCCAGGGACCGGGATCACCTCAATGCCTGCCGCCTCGAGGCGCGCGTTGGTCAGCGTGTTTCGCTCGTACGAGACCACCTTGCCCGGGGCGAGGGCGAGCAGGTTCCCCGCGTCGTCCCATTGACCCGCCGGGCCACCAGGCGCGACCGGGCTCCCGGCACCGGGCCAGGCCGGGTCGATGCCGGCAGCCGGCAACCCTGTCTCGATGACGCGGAGCCGTTCAAGCCCCATCGCCTGCGCGGCCGCCTCAAGGAACGGCCGCGGATGGGACAGCCGCAGCCCGTCGGCGCGCTGGGTGATCGTCCGCGCCACCAGCGAGTACGCGACAGCCGGGCGCATCACCACGGTACGGGGGCCGACCAGCGTGCACAGCGTGTCCAGGCAATCGACGGCACCAGGATCGGTGAGCACCACGAGCACCGTGTGCGCGAACCCGGTGTCGAACACCCGTCGTGTCAGCCGTTCCATGCCGGCCGACGAGGTCTGGGAGCCGATGCCGATGGCCAGCACTCCCGGCGCTAGCAGCAGCACGTCGCCGCCCGCGAGCAGCTCGTTGCCCGGCTCGTAGAGCCGCTTCGTGCCGACGAACATCGGGTGAAAGCCGAACACGATGGCGGCGAGCTCCGCCTCACGGCGCCGCCCGGGCGGGCTGGTTACCGCGACGCTGTCTCCGATCCACACGCAGGTGTCGCGCGCGAAGACCAGGTTCGGTAGCGGGTCTATGACGTAGTCCCAGGTGCCGAGCAGGCCGAAGACCGCGCCACGGCCACCACGGAACTCATCACGGGCAAGCCCGAGTATGAGCACCTGGCCGAGTTCCTCCGGTCGCAGCTCCGCCAGGTAAGCCCTGAGCAGGCCGCGCAGCTCCTCCCCGAGCCTGGGGTCGCTGGTGGCCGTCTCGATCGCCTGCCTCCTGGCGGGAGCGTACTCAAGCGCGTCCTGCAGCAGCTCGGTCAGGTAAAGCACCTCGACTCCGTGTGCGCGAAGCACCCCGGCGAACGCGTCATGCTCGGCCTGCGCACGCTCGGCCCACGGCAGGCCGGCGAACAGCATTCCGCACGTGTGCTGCGGCGTGACTCGACGCAGTTCCACCCCCGGACGGTGGACAAGGACCGTACGAAGCCTGCCCACCTCACTGTCGACCCCATGAAAGCTGTCCACTCCATAAAATTCGGACACGAATCCCCCCGGACACGCATTCATTCACGTCCGATTGCCGTGGTTTCGCCGCTATGAGCCGACTTCGCCGCGCGGCATCCCCGCGGGGATTATCACCACTTCGGGACGCGGTCACGCATCCCGCGACGATGCGATTACCAGCCCGGGCTCGTCGTCGTGGTGTCCGTGGGCACCGTTGGCCGTTCCATTCGACGTCCGGCTCGCCGTCCTTGTGTCGGGGTGCCCGGAGTCCAGGTGCTCACCGTCCGAGGCCAGCGAGAGCTCCGCCCAGACCGTTACCTCGCCTGCACCGTCCGAGGCGGAATAAACCCCCCAGCGGAGCGATAGTCGCTCGACAATGCTCAGGCCACGACCGCCGATCGCGGAACTGCCCGGCTCGTTGACCTCGGGGACGGTTTGCCCGCCACCGTCGCTCACCGCTATCTCTACCCGATCGTTATGCAGCCGCCAGGCGACTCTGACGGTCCCACCAGGCAGCGGTGTAGCATGTCGCAGAGCGTTACTGATAAGTTCGCTAATAACAAGGCCGGCATCACATGCCGTGGCGTCACCGACGCCTGCTTCCCCCAGATCGCCTACTAGGCGTCGGCGTGCTACGCCAACGCTAGAGGCCGTATGCGGGAGCAGAACGACGCTCGACGTACCCACCTCCATGCACACCCGCCCCGCCCGTGGAACCATACGAACCTGGCATGAGCGAAAATGCCCCGTGCGAACGCGGTGAAACCGTGAACATCAGATTTCAGACGTGTGATCTGACACAATGTCCCAACTATTCTCATGGCAGGCACGGAGCGCGCCGCTTAGGCGGTACCGTCAGCTAGTGGCAGATTCACTTGTCCGGCGCGATACATAGTGGGTGACACCATGACCGACCCGACCGTCGTGGTCGACAACCTGCACGTGGTCTACCGCGTGTACGGAGCGGGCGGCAACAAGGGCACCGCCGCCACCTCGCTGATGCGCCCGGTGCGACGGCAGCGCCGGGTCTCGATCCGCGAGGTACACGCCATCCGCGGCATCTCGTTCGTGGCCAACCACGGCGATGTGGTCGGCATCATTGGCAGGAACGGGTCGGGCAAGTCCACGCTGCTGCGCGCGATCGCGGGACTGCTCCCCGCGGAGCAGGGCGCGGTCTACACCTCGGGCCAGGCGGCGCTGCTCGGCGTCAACGCCGCGCTGCTCGACGATCTCACCGGCGAGCGGAACGTGGTGCTCGGTTGCCTCGCGATGGGTATGCCGCCTGCCGAGGTCAAGTCCAGATACGAGCAGATCGTCGACTTCTCTGGCGTCGGTAAGTTCATCGACCTGCCCATGCGCGCGTACTCAAGCGGCATGGCGCAGCGGCTCAGGTTCGCGATCGCGTCCGCCAAGAGCCACGAGATCCTCATGATCGACGAGGCCTTGGCGACCGGAGACGCGGCGTTTCGCACAAAAAGCCACAACCGGATCGAGGAACTGCGCGACGAGGCAGGAACCGTCTTCCTCGTCGCCCACAACCTCGGCGAGATCGAGCAGAGCTGCAACCGGGTGATCTGGATGGAGGCCGGCCAGATCCTGCGCGACAGCGACGATGTGCCTGGCGTCATCGACGAGTACCTGGCCGCCACCGGCGGCGAACCCCGCCACCGCGAGCAAGCCCGGCTGTTATCTCCCGGGGGGACGACCCCCCGTACCCCCCGATGCCCGCGCAAGCGGGCCTGATCGCAAAAACCGCGATCGTATCAGGC